>Ga0222715_10000079_pt1 | contig 98015 bp, 90 predicted proteins | sample C33_9DmetaG_FD_165056 | JGI IMG/M metagenome (GOLD analysis project Ga0222715, IMG submission 165056) | Estuarine water microbial communities from San Francisco Bay, California, United States - C33_9D | ecosystem: Environmental > Aquatic > Marine > Unclassified | place: USA: California...
GTTTTACTATTGTTGATGAATGTTTTCCTTATAACCAACATATTCACACAGAGAATGGTTTGATAAGAATAGGAAGTTTATACGAAAAATGGTTAAATAAAGAGGAATTGCCAAAAATATTAAGTTTCAATAAAAAAACAAAACGATTTGAATATAAGAAAATGACTTATGCTTGGAGGAAAGAAAGAGAAGATTTGATAAAAATAAATTTATCAAAAAGAGTTATAAAATGTACGCCAGAACATAAGATATTAACTACTAAAGGTTATGTAGAGGCAAATAAATTAAATGAAGGAGATTTAATTATATCTAAATATGATAAAAATCATATTGATAATATAATATCGCCGGCTTTAAATGAAGACCAATTACAAGTTATATATGGGTCATATTTGGGAGACGGGCATATTAGTATAACAAAAAAGAATAGATACATATTAAGAATAATACATTGTAATAAACAAAAAGAATATTGTGAATGGAAGGCAAATATGTTTGGTATTGAGGAGTTAACATATATAGAAAAAAATGGATATTCTCAAAAACCCGCTTATAATTTTCAAACAAAAATATTTGATTTGGAAGATGAAATACCAAAAGATACCAAAAATGTGCCTGATTGGTTATTAGATAAATTGGATGAAAGAGGAATTGCGATATGGTATATGGACGACGGAAGTATTGATAAACATAAATTAAAAGATGGTAGTATTAGCAATTATATATCAATACATTCAAATAATTTTGATTATGAAATCCAAGAAAAGTTTGTAAAAAAATTTAATCACTATGGAATTGATTGTACTATTTCTAAAACGAAAGGAAAATATTATTATTTAAGATTTAATAAAGAAAATACATTAAAATTATTACAATTGATATCGCCATATATTCAAGCATCAATGCGATACAAGATTGATGTAAGAAAAGAAAACTATGAATGGGACAGTAAATTTTTAGATTATGGTCTGTTAAAAGTGACGAGTAAAAGTTATTTTAAAAATAAAGGCGCGAATAGATGCAAAAAACCGTATGTATATGATATTGAAGTCGAAGATAATCATAATTTTGTATTAGGGACAAAAACAGGGGGAAAACAAAAAGATTTTATAGATGGACCTGTAGTATCAAATTGTCATCATATAGGTGCGGAGGTATTTAGTAGAGCATTATTTAAAGTAGTAACAAAATATACATTGGGGTTAAGTGCTACAATGAAAAGAAAAGATGGATTAACAAAAGTAATAAAGATGTTTCTAGGAAATGTAGTTGTAAAAAAGGAAAGAGAAGGGAAAGAAAAAGTATGTGTTAAAACAATAAATTATGAAGTAGTAGATGAAGATTTTAATAGAATAGAACTGAATTTTAGGGGTCAAACGCATTATTCAAAAATGATAAAAAAATTATGTGAATTTAATCCGCGAAGAGATTTTATATTAACAGTTCTTGAAAAAATACTAAAAGCTGATAAAGAACGCGAGTCTCAAATAATGATATTGGGTCATAATAGGAATTTATTAACATATTTACATGATGCTATAAAATATAGAGGATTAGCAACAGTAGGGTATTATGTAGGAGGTATGAAAGAAGAAGACTTAAAAATAAGCGAAGGGAAACAAGTAGTAATAGCAACGTATGCGATGGCAGAAGAAGGGTTGGATATAAAAACATTAACAACATTGATAATGGCAACGCCAAAAACAGATGTAACGCAAGCAGTGGGTAGAATATTAAGAAAAAAAGGGAAAGAAAAATTAGTAGTAGATATAGTAGATTCACATGAAATGTTTCAACGGCAATACACAAAAAGACGTAGATTTTATAATAAACAAAATTTCAAAATAATGGAGACAGATGTAACAGGATTTAAAAAAGATGATTGGACTACATATAGTAGAAAAAGGAAAACAACAAAGGCTAATTCAAAGAATCAGCCCTTGTTACAAGGAAAATTAATGTTTAATTTAAATGATGACTAAATAAGAAATTTATTTTTTCATGCTGTATTTTCTACCCTTCTTTTTGAAGTAAACTTTACCTTTTCTACGACTTTTCATAGCGCGTTTTTTACTTGAGAAAGGGTTGGATTTCGCACCCATTTTAGCTTTACCGCCACCAAATTTGGAAGCATTGCACGCACAACCACCACCGCGTTGTTTACGAGATCGGCGCCTTCTAGTTCTTCTTCTACGACTAAATGCCATAATATAATATATAGTTAGAAATTATCTAAATATTATAAAATAATTTAACGTCGGCGTCTTCTTCTACTTCTTCTACGACTTCTACGCGATTTTCTGCTCTTTCTACGTCTTCTACTTTTACGTGATTTTCTACGTCCGCCTCTTCTGCTCTTTCTACGTCTTCTACTTTTGCGCGATTTTCTACGTCTTCCACTTTTTCTACTTTTACGCGATTTTCTACGTCTTCTACTACGCGATCTTCTGCGTCTTTTTCCACCAAGAACAAGTTTTCCTTGAGTGGCACCTTTTACAGTGTCACCTAATTTTTTTGAGGTTTTACTAACAATACTAAATGGAGCTCCTACAACATTTTGAATAAATCCTGACATTATATAATAACTAAATATTATTATATAAAATTAATTATTTTTCCCGTGGCTGTAATTATCAAAACAAGATGGTTTGTTTGCCTGTATACTTACAGGTCCTAAAGACCAAGGAGTGCTTTTTGGGAAACCAGCACCATATGACACGGTAGACCCGCCGCGCAACGGAGGATTAGCTAAAGTATTTAACGTACCGGTTCTTCTTTTAGTTCTACGTCTTTTTCTTTTACCACCTTTTTTAGATTTTCTTCTAGATTTTCTACGTCTTCTACTACGCTTTTTAGTTTTTCTACGTTTTCTTTTACCACCTTTTTTAGATTTTCTACGTTTTTTAGATTTTCTACTTCTTCTTTTTCCACCGCATTGTTTAGCTTTAGAATAAGTAGTAATAGGAGTATAACTACCTCTAAATGCTTGTGAAGCAGTAGCACCTTGTTCGGTAAAACCGTAACCATTTCCACCTGATTGACCGCATTGATTATATGCTAAACTAGATGCTCTATTATAACCTATGCCAGAATTAGCATCATTATTTAACGAAGAAAAATTTACACCATATCCTCTACCTTTTCCTCCGGATTGTTTTTTAGCATTCTGGAACCATTGAAAACTATTTTGTGTGTTCTTAAGTAATTTCGAATCAACAGACATTATATATATATTAATTCTTATTTTTTTTTATGATTAAATCAGAATTTTTAGAAACTAACGCGTCTTTATCTAATTTAATGGGAACCCACATATTAAATTTTTTAAGATATTTGCATTTAAATACAAATTCTCTTTCTAAATAAACAAATTTATCTTCATTAATATTTTCAAATTCTTCATCATCATCGCTTTCTTCAAGAGCATCTAGGTTTTGATTTTCTTTAATATTTCTAAAAATTTTATTCATAAAGACACTGCGGTCATAAGAATCAATATAGGCATAATCATATTTTACAATTTCACCGATATTATTTAGATAATACAGTTCATAAATATCATTTTTAACATCGGGTTTAATAAGAAAATTGGCATATATTTCTTTTTCAATATAACACTTTTTATTATAAAAAATGTTTTTACCATTCATGCTTCTTCCTTGTATGAAAAATATATCATAAGGAATTATTTTTAAAGCATCTATTAAATGATTTTCATATTGTGTCATAATAGGCATACCAAAAACAATGTCTTTTTTAGTAAAAGACACAGGTTTAATATAATTAGAACAAATACTTTTTAATAAATTTAATTTGTCGGCTTGGTTATATTTGCTACAATAATTATTTTTAAAGTAATGAATATCTTCTATGTTAAAAAACATATGATTTTTAATGAAAAATATAGTTCCATATAAAATGGTTCCTTTGCCAATACATAAAGATTTATCAAAACAACAAGAAGTTATTGTTATATTATCAAGAGTACGTTTATTTCTGTTTAAACACATTAAATAACAAACAGGTTCGTTTTTATAATAGTGGAACCATGCAAAATATTTTCTTCCTTTGGGAATTGCTAAATAAAAATCAACAGATAGAGTTTTCTTATATAAGTTTTTTTCATAAGAAAGTTCTATCTCAGGAAAGTTCGATAAAATTTTATTGTAATTCAGTCTCATTAATATTAATAAATAATATCTTTTTAAGCTGTTTAGTAAGAACTATATTGCTGGTTTCCTTGAAAAAAGTTTCCTTGACTGTCAATGTTGGTTTCTTGTTTTAAAGGTGGGCTTTCACTTATACTATTTTTTGGTACTAAATTTTTAATGTATTCTTTTAATTCTGACTTCATACTATCCGTGTTAGTTTCTGTTTTTTCTTTAATATTCAACATTTTTTTATAATTTTGCACGGGTTTATTTACTAAATCTTTTGTTTTTGGAATAGTTAAATTTTCTTTGAAAAACACAAATATATAATGAATGGATGCGATTAAAACTATAGAAATAACTGTTGTTTGTAATATCCATAAAAACATAATATATATTGTTTATACAATCAATTGAGCAAAATAACTAATATCATCTTTTAAAGAATGATTATTTTCATTTTGGTCGGATGAAAAATAGAGATCGTTAAATACATCATTGCAAAATTCAATTACAATACAAGTTTTAGATTCCTTTGATAAATAAAATTTCATTTTTTTTATAATTAAATGTTTGTGTTTAATTGGAATGTTATATACCGGTTCTTTTGTATAAAAAAATCTCTGTGATTGTTTAAACAAAGTAAAATTATCATAATTTTCTATTATACTACAATCATTGCTATAATTTATTTTTTTCTTGAAATATTCATCATCTTTTATATAAATAATATCGTGCGGTGTAATGATTTCAACATTTTCATTTTCTCTAAATATTAATTTTTTTTTAAGCTTATCAATAAGCTTTTTAATATTTATTTTTGAAAAGTCAATTTCTTTGAGATAATAAATGAACATCTTAAATAATAATTAAATAAACTATTTAAACCCTTTTCATGATTGCTATAAAATGGTAAAAATTTTACTCATTCAAAAAACTGGCGAGTTAAAAAACTCCAATCTGAATAGTGTAGAAGTATCTACTTTATATAAAAAGGCAGGTTTTAGAAATGATAATCATTTTGCTTGGAGAGCAAGTTGGCCTGTAGGAAATAAATATATTACATTGTATGCTAAAAACAATGGTAGAGAAAGTACAATAAATAAATATGATTTACCACCACCAGTGGATAAAGAACTATATTATGGAAATATGTTGTGTATTATGCACGATCATATGGATATAGGAAGTTCTACACAAGTTTTTGACTTAACAGTTGATGAATGGGAAAAATGTTATGAAAAACTATTTGGCGGCTTTGAAGAATTAGGAGAAGAGGATAGTTATAGTTCTGAGGAAGAAATACCAGAACATTTAAAAACAAAAGAAGGATATTCAAAAGAAGACGGTTTTATTGTAGATTCTGAAGATGATGGAGATTATATACCTGAACAAGACGATGATGATGATGATGATGATGACGATAATGATAAAAGTGCCGAAGAAGAAATGTTGGAAGACGTTGAAAGTGCTGATTCAGATGAAACAGAAGAAGAAGAAGAAGAAGATTCGGATGAACTTGAATATGAAAGCGGTGAAGATGAAGCTGGCTCAGAATTATCTGAAGAGGGTTATGTATCAGATTAAATATAAAAAATTGAAATAATATAAATAAATATTAATTTAATTAAATAATGAAAGTAGTAGATGCAAAAGAATTTAGAGATAATATCGTTCTTAAGTTAAAAGAACGGTTCAAAGATTTAAATGAAAATCAAATAATAAACCTTGAAAAAGGAGTATATAATTATGCTATAAGATCTAGCGATGAAAAAAAAATAGTGAAAAAATGGGACAACAAATATTTTGTACAATTATATATTGATAAATTTAGAAGTATGTTATGTAATTTAGATGTTAATCATAATAAAAATGCGAAAAAAATATTAAAAAAAATAAAAGATAGAAAATTAAAAACAAAAAATATTGCTAGTTTAACTCATCAAGAATTGAATCCAAAAAAATGGCAAGAATTAATTAAAGCAAAAATAAATAGAGATAAAAATTTTGGAAAAGAGGATGAATTACTTGCTACAGATGAATTTAAATGTTTTAAATGTAAAAAAAATAAATGTACTTATTATCAACAACAAACAAGATCGGCTGATGAACCAATTACAACATTTGTATCTTGTTTAAATTGTGGAAATAAGTGGAGATTTTAAATATATATCTATTATTTAAATATATATATAAGAATGACAGATACAATAGAATATAATAATCCATTTTTTTATCAGAGTCTGAACAAGCCGGAAATAACATATAATACAGATTATCCATACGTAGAATTTGAAAATCAAATATTAAGTGGTGGATTAGAAGAAAGCACAATAAGTAATATATCATTAATAGATGCGAAAAAAAGAACACTTAAATATCCCAAATTAATAGGGTTTTATTTTAAAACAGGAATAACAAAAGAACATTTAGATAGTACAATAGGCGAAGTTGTTTTTTATGTAGAAGTACAAGAATTGATGACAGTAGTAAACAAAAGTTCTGATGGTGGGACAAATAAATACTCTATGTATTTAAAGAAAAAAAATGAATACATAAAAGAAACATTTTGGTTTTCTACAGAAGATGACGACTATATGGGAGGCCTAGATTATATAAATATAAAAATACCTGCGATTGACATATCTGGAATAAAACAGTGTAAAGAAGATTTAGATACTAAAATTTTTGAAAATACAGCACATAATGCGCCAGAAACTATAAATGGTAGTTTATCAAGAGAAAATAGAAGTCCTTCTTATGGAAATTGTGAATATTATATTTATGTTTGGCAAGAAATAAATGACCCTTGGTTTCATGATAACGGTCAAACAATTTCATTTTTTCCAAATTTAACTCAAATAGCAGATGAAAATACAGGACAATTAAATTGTCACCAAACAAATGTGTATCCATTATACACTGTTAACGAAACCTTGAATAATACCGTACTAGGTAATCCTAGGGACGATATAGACGGTTTTAAATTATATACACACAATTTTACTACAGATTTTACAGCCGATACTTCTTCAAATTATTTAACTATATATAAATTAGCACCAGCAGTTGGTGGAATGCCATTGAACGATCAAATAAATATAATTGAACCAAAATTTGGTAATGTATATGCTTTTTATACATATAGAATATTGGGAGCAGGTGAATTTGTATTTGATGATTGGAATGATACAAATAATCTTACGAATTATACTCCAAGAAGAATACCAATATCGGGAACATTTCCATTTTTTACACCTGGTATAAAATTAGATCAAGAAACAATTGACGATGATATAGGTCCTTGGGCTGGAACAAGAGTATTGCAAAATAATTGGCGGCCTTGGAAATGGAGGCATTTAACAATAGCAAATAATGGAGCTGATATAAGCAAATTTTCTAATATAAACGCGTTTAAACAATTTAAACCAAAAAGAAAACCAATAATACAATATATAAATCAACGATTAAAAGTAACAATACCACCAGAATCGATTGAAGATTTATCAAATAATTTTGTTTCAAGATTTAGACCAGATAGAGAAACGCCACGTTTCAAAACAATGGCAGGAGATATCTACATACATCCTTACGAATATAATCAAATAATTAATACTACATTAAAAATATATATATTCAAAGATAGTCAAAGTCAAACAGTAATAGATCCAAGTGGAAATTCGCTTTTAATTAATCCAGAATATACAAATGAGATTGCTGAAAATAAAACAACTAAAACATATAGTGTTGAAATAATGCAGTTGTTTTATATAGGAGGTTTTGAATGGGACGGTCAATTAAGATTTTATAGTATTAATAATTCAACAGATGAATTAAGTAATGTTATGGTTCAGGGAAATACATATAGATTTGATGTTAGTAATCCAATATTTAAAGATTATCCAATGCAATTTAGTTTAGTAAATGAAGGAGTAAATGTTGGAAGCGAAGAATATAGGAGAAATATAACATTGGTTGGAAATAGTCAAGGAGAACCAGGTTCATATATAGAAATTACACCTGATGAAAAATCACCAAAAACTTTATATATATATCTACTTTCATCGGTATTGGGGAGTTCGATAAATATAAGCATAATTACCAATAATGAACAAACACGGGATTTTAATTCCGAATTTTATCCATATAATGATAGATTTGTTGATATATCTGCTGACGAGGTATATACATTAAACGATAATCCATTAAAATATAACGTATTTCCAGATTCAAATTATGATTTTTTTGATTTACCTTTAGAAGATAGAGGAGATTGGGCGTATAAAGATGCTAGTGGAGGAAATTCTAGTTTATTAATAGAAAATAGAGCACAAGCGGATATTAAAGTAAATGAACCAACATGGATAGGATATGAAGAATATACACCCGATGATGTACAAATATTGAGACCATACTTAACGGATTTGAAATCATATCCATTATACGTTCATATGTTAAATGTTCCACCAGGAAATGGTTGGTTTACAAATTGGAAATCAAAAGAAGAATTTCCGGCAACAACTGAAAAAATAATAGATATATCAGATAATGAATATTATATTCGTTGGAGCTTTGAATATCATATATATAGATATGACAAATCAAATAGATATGACCCAAGAAATGTAAGTTTTTTAGATATATCATATAACAACGGTATAAGTCCATATAATTATTTTGATTTTACAGAATATGGTAAAATATACAAACCAAAGCCAATAATAATGACATATCGTAGAATAGAATATCCAAACGCGCCAAAAACATATTATAAAAATTTAAGATTATCAGTGAATGTAAATGAAATTGAAGATTTATCAAGAAATGTAGTATATAATACTGATTTAGGTTGTCAAATATCATTTCAATTTTATGTAATAAAACCAAAAAGTCGTTCAGATAGAGATCAGAATGATCCATTGATAGACATATCAGCAAACGCTTTTACAAGTTATGATTTATCATTTAATATTCCTCCATCAGGATCACAAATGTTGCCACCAGTGTTATATGTAGATATTCCAGATACAGGTATAAGAGAAACTACTTTATTACCAGGTAGATATATAGGAATATGGAGCTATACAGTTCAACATAGTTTTATAAATCCAAAAGCAAGAGCATATCCATTAATTCCGGCAGTAGATTATTTTGCCGAACCAACATATTTTGATATAGGATATAATGAATTTTTATATGATAATGTTGAACCAATATTTAAAGTTCCGAATGATTTAACTAGAATGACACTAGAAATATCAAATAATGATATAACAGGACTAATTAAAATGTGGAATACATATTATAAAGGATTATTGTCGGATGATACATTATTAACTTTTAATTTTCTTTTATGGTCTCCTAATTATGAACATACTCAATTATTATCAGGTATAAAAAGATGGGAATTACCCAAAGATTTTATAGGAGAAGAAGATTTAAGAATACAACAAACACCAGTAGAATATATAGATACTACAGAAATTATACCAATGCAAAGAGTATGGTTAGGAAATGATAATAGTGATTCATCGGGAGCAATATATGATTGGGGATTTGGTGGTGAGCCTGGTATTCAATATAGGAAAGTTACATTACATGATATATCTCTTAATAAAGTTTATAATTATAAGTATCATCCAATAGATATATCAAGTGGAGATCCAGTAGTAAAATCAGCTGCATTTGATATATCACAAGTAATACAATTTGACGCACAAGATATATGTGCTAATGATTTTATGATAGAGTTCTTTATACCTGGAACAGCAGAGACGATAAATCACGTGGTAACAGCTGTTGGCGGAAAATATTATATAGATGGAAATGAAAATCCAATTTTAAACTTTATTACAGGAAATACGTATACATTTGATGTTAGTTCATTTACAACAACACATCCGTTTAAGTTTGGAACAGCACCAGATGGGGATGAATGGACTACTGGAATTACAAAAAATGCGGATGGAAATATAATAACATTTAAAATCCCACAGACAATACCAATGACAATATATTACTACTGTGATATTCATGATAATATGGGTAATAGTATTTCAATATCACAATCAATTGATTTGAGTAGTAATCAAGCATTTTGGGGCTTTAGTAATAGCCCTACAGATGCAACAGAAACAACAGATCTACCAGCGTATATAGATAATTTTCATATAGGTATAAATGGAAATGGAGCGGATACAAAATGGATGGATGATGTAGGGGCTGATACATTTAAACAAGAAGGATTTATATACAAACCTCCTTATGACCCCACAGTAAGAACGAACGAACAGCATTATGTTAGATATAGATTACAAGAAGAACAAGATAATACATTAAGATATCACTTCACATATACACCTACAAGAGGAATATTAAACACCGTACAACAAACAGGTCAAATGGATGTAATTATTTATTTAAATGGTGAAAAAATATTTGATTTACCCGATTGGGGGATAACATTAGACCAAATCACAACCATAGGACAAGCATATGATATATCAGCTAATCCAATAGTTCAAAGACCAGTAACAGCAAGGTTTCTTTTTCCAGATATATCAAACACGCAAACAAAAATAAATGATTTATCAAATACAACAGTTGTATTAAATACATTTGTTCCACAGGATTTTGATGAACAAGATACAGAACCAGCCTTTTATGAAAGTCAAAATTATGTATCAAATGGTTTATATGTTCCTTATATATCTAGATGGGAATATACAATATATGACCCTTCAAATGATTTAATATTAGAGAGTTCTATCGTCCAAACAGAATATCCAAATGAAGTTCAGCGTGTATCAGATTGGCAAATAGGATTTAATGCGGATGGTAGTTCATATATAGCAAAAAGTGAAGATTATCCATTTGAACATTTCTATAGATATGCAAAACTATATTCTATACCGACGGAATTTATTCCACCAAAACCTTTTTATCCAACACAATATTTGGATGTTTCATATAATCGTTTTAGAAAAGAAATGATTGTTACTTTTCCTTATGATAAAATAGTATATCCGCTATTAGTAAATTTGCAACGTTATTGGGTTCAAAATGACTTTGAAACAACATTAACGTATTACATATATGCGTGGTTTCCAAATTCAACAAAATTACCTACTAATTATAGTCAAGTAGAAGATATAAAAGATTATCATTTATGGGAAGACGATGTATACGATATATCATATACAATAGTATCATCTAATCCATATCACGAAGTAAATATATTACCATCAATACCGTATAATGTTTACAGTATAACAAAAGAACAATTAATATTTGGTAAATGGGTATTAGCGTGGAATTATAGAGTAGTAAATTCTGCTTATAGTGCTTTGGATAGACAAAGACCAGATTATATTGATTTTGATGTAAGTGCTGTAGAAATAGATATACCACCAATATTATACGACCCGTTAGAACCATTAGTAGAACATTTAAATACAGGAATATATGATGGAGATGAAAAAATAAAAATATCAATAGCAAGACGAGAATTAATAGATTTATCTAGAAATATATATGAACAATTGGCAGGATTACAAGATGTATCAAGTATTGATATATGTTATTATTTATGGTCGCCGAATAATGAAAAAAGATATAATGATATTTCTGGATGGACAATACCAGAAAATTTTTATGGAATGAGAGATCAAAGAATATATGGAGCACCAGTTTTGTATGAAACAAAGGAAAATTTCGATAAAGGAATATATAATATTTATTTTAAGGATGTTAGTAATGGCGAATACGGGTATCAAATAAAAGGTGCTTTAAAGAAAAAAATATCAATAGATATAAGTGGTGGAAATTTTATGGATGCTTCTAGTGTAATTTTTAATAAAGATGAAATATGGGTTTCGCCGTCTTATAATGATTTGCAAGGTTTAGATATATCAGGGCATATTCCTTTTTCGGACCAATTAAATAATGTTCCCTATTTAGCAAGATGGTCTTATGAAATAGTTCGTAATACTGTTCCTAATTATTATTCGGATATATCAAATAATATATATAATAGAAATCCATATTGGAATATAACAACGGATTCTTCCGGAAATGAAATGATTGAAGATTATGATAAAATAACAAAATATAAATACGGAACATTATTTACACAATCTCCATATGTACCTCCAACAGTTGTAATATTAGATAATGAAGGTTTGTGTAATTGTCCTGAAAATGAAAGTTCTATTACAAAATCACAAGAAATACAAAATTATAAGATTAGAGTATCTACAATGATGAAAAATTTTAGATATGCGAAAAGATTAAGACCTAAACCAGCTACATTAGATCCAAGAGCAACAGACCCTAGTAAAAATTATAGATATCCAAATACGTGTGATTAATATTTTATTTTATAATTATAATATAATATTATGGCCACCACTATGATAGGTTCATATTCAAATTCATCAGGAATAGGTGTAGAGACTAGGTGTTTAAATTTTAATATGCATTGGGATGGCTTTCCATTAACATCAAAATTTTATTTTAAATTAGTACAATGGAAAGATGAACTAATACCAAAAGCTTATATAAAAAAAGAAATATTTACAGCAGCAATGGCGCCAGATTGGTTTAATGACCGCAAAATAGTAAATTTCAAATTTGGATTTATACAAACAAGTTATATAAAAGAATTTCTTGGAGAATTGATGGAGGATGATCCAAGAGAACCAGGGATGAGTTGTTTTAATGTTGTCATGTTTAAAGTAAGAGAAGGACCAGGGACATTTTATTATCCATTGAAAGCTAGTAAATATGGAGGAACAACAATAGGATTACAAGATGACCAGAGAATTGGTTTAGATGAAAATTCTTTTAATCAAGAAACTGGTTTAATCCATTATACAGAGTTTCCAGGGAATTTAGTATGGGAATTTTATTTTGGATATTTAAGTTTAACAGATATATGGAGCTCAAATGAAAATGATAATCCATTAATTAAAATTAGAAATCCGTTATATATGTCTAGATATGATTTTAAATGTGCTACAATAAAAAATGAAATAACTGATGTAACTTTTACACCATTGTTTACACCCAAAGAAAAAATAACTATATATACAGAAGCAAAACCATCGTGGTTACAAGTACTATCAGACCCACTTGTAATACCAAAAGGAGATAGAGGAACTTGGAATTTTAATTTTAAAGCAACAGAACCAAAAGAAAATGGAGTAATACCAATATTAATGGCTTCAGATGATCCGTTTTACAGAACATACAACGAACGTGTAAAAATAATTCAAGGTAGAACTTTTTATATTGTGAATGTAAGAACATCTATAGATGGCGATATATATGTTTTGTCTTTTAATATTATTGATTTTAAAGTAGTAAATAGATTTGGATTAGAATTAGCAACAATTGAATTAGGAGGTTCTACTGAATTTTTTATAAAAATTTTACCAGAGGGTAGGATTGATATGCTTCCGAGTGATGTAACAATATTTTTTGAGTTTGCTAATCAATATCCTCATTTAATTGATATGCCCGATGTAATAGCTTATCCTGCTAGAGATTTAATAGGTAATAGAACGGAACCAAGTTTTATATCTGAATCTTATGGTTTAACGGGTGATGTAGATGAATTTGAAGTAAGAATATCTACAAAATCTACTAATTTCTTTTACAATGAAATTGAGAATATACCATCAATTCAAGTTAATATTGCTAATATTTATATCAATACAAATAAAGTATTAATAGATATTTTTGATTATCAGAATCCAAATTTCAGCGACATCGTACAAATTTTACCAAGAAGATTAAGTGATATTACAGAGGAATTATTACTAGAAGCAAATATAGTAGCGAGTACAGCAACATTTGTTACATTTAATTATACATCTATATTTTCAAATAATGAATTTATAATAAGTGAATCTGCTTCTGGTGCTACAGAATTGACAGAGTTTAATTATCAAAATCCTATTATTTCAAAACAAGGCGATGTGTTATATATAGATACAAGTGATCCAAGTAATTTCGGTCAAAAAATTACTTTTTATGATGGAAATAATAATTACTCAAATGAATTAAAAGATGACAATGGTGAAATATTAGCACAATATAGCAGAACATATCCACAAGGTACTGAAAATTCATACGTATCAATAAGATTGCCTCTCGATAAAACAGTTATATATTATAGAAATCAACCGATAAATCCAAAACAAGCATATTGGCAATATGGATTTGGAGAAATTCAATTATCTACATTAGAATATAAATCAATAGGTAATATTACATTTACTAATATTGACGGAACATTAACAGGAGGAATTATGTCATTGGTAAGTAACGACCATCAAGGTCAGGTAGATATAAAAATGTCTATTGCTGATAATGATTTATTTGCGGAAACAAATGTAGGAACAATTACAGCAAGAACAATTAAAGTTACTCCACCTATAAATTTATTATATACAATAGCCAATGATAATGAAGTAAATCTTAGTTGGAGTGTTGAAGAAATAGGAAAAACATTATATGATTTTGCCGATCCAACATTAACAAGATATGCAACAAAAGTAAATTTTGAAGTATTGCGATTAACATTTATAACAGGAGAACCAGTATATGATATAATTGGAACATCTGACAGAGCTGAATATACGGATACAAGTGCTGTAAGATATACAAATTATAGATATAGGATACGAGCTGTTATTGAATGGGAGGGTGTTGTAGTTAGGTCTAATATGAGTGATTTCTTATTTGTATTTGTTTGTCAAAATAACGCATTTCCATATGGTAGATGGAGCAATACCACCAACAATCCAAAACTATATAAACCATTAAATGAAACTTGTAATGCTATAGGACAAGTAACAAAATTTCCATTAGCTGGCCCATTATTTCCAAATTCTGCAAATATGACACAAAAAGAAATTTATACTATGTTGGCAAAGAACCAAAGTAGACCTACGCGATAAAATATAAATTTTATATTAAAATTTATATTTTATAGTATCGGGGAGAGAAAAAAACGATATTTTTGAAATTAAAAAAGTTTTAATTAATTAAACCTCAAGTATTTCAAGATCTTCAATTTTCCAATACTCTGAACTACCATCCGGCAAAGGTCTTCTTATAATAAAAGGCATCTTTTTTTGTTTAAATTCTTCTTGTGCGATTGTAATACCGTCTATCATAGAATCGGGAATATCAATTAAAGGATTTGAACCTGAATTAATTTGTTTTGCTCTTAAACCAATGATTTTTGCCTGTTCGTATCTTGTTAATATAGGCAATGTTTTATGCAATGGATCAATAATAATCCCATTTTTATCCCTTACAACCGTAGATAAAGTTATCATTTCTTCATAAGATATTTGCTTCATTTCAGGATGATAGTTCATAAGTTTATTATTTTTTATATCTAAATCAAATTTTTTAAAATCATCATCTTCATCTTCATCTTCACTAGATTCATCAAAATCTTCATTTGTTTGCGGTTCTTTAAAAGACATTTCTTCTATTTTTTCTTCTTCTTCAGGAATATTAACATCTTCTATATTAACATTAGGTTTGTCTTCGCTAAAATCACTCATATTTAAAATTATACTATATTATATTTTTAAATCAATTTATTTCTGTTTGATTTTCCAAGCGTGTTCGCATACACAACATAAATATATAAATTTCATATTAGTATCATCATACCTTATGTAAACTATTTCCTTTTCCTTTTCTACCTTTTTATGTTTATCCCCGTCCTTACTTTCAACTGCCCCCATGTCTTGTATATTAGAAGGACATTCTTTATTAGGACAATCTATATTTGTAATTCTTGGTAATGTAGGGTCTAATTTTGTATATTGATTTATAATATTATCTACAGACGATGTATCTTTTTTCATATCGGTTTTCGATACACATAAATTATCCAATTGATTTACAAGTTCTTCGTTTTTATGGCCGCATTTTCTACAACTATAAATTAATTCTTCTGTCTCTTCTTGAATTTGAATGTAATACATATTTCCGCATTTGATACAAAAGTGCATGATTATTATATATATACTTATTTATTATTTAAATTCAATTTATCGTTAATTAAGACCTTTATACTTTTTTCAATTTCTTTATAATCAACAAGATTTTTCATATTATATATACTAGATTTAATCCATTCTTTTTCAGGATTATCTTTTACTAATTGTTCTAGGTCACTTAAAATTAATTTATTATTTTCTTTTACATATTCCATGATATATTTATAGAAAAATTTGTTATAATCAGCTGAGGGGAGAACACCGTTTATAATTACATCATGGAAAGCAACTTTATAATTACCCCATCTTAAAATTTTATGATATGCATTATAAGAAGGATGTCTTTTTGTTACACCGGGTTCATTTAAAATAGGTTCATTATTAAAAACATGAGCAACAATAGTTAACAATACAGATGAAATATTTTGACAAGAAGTCCATCCCTCTCCTTTCCAAGTATTTATAATAGACAAGCAAACTTTCCCATTTCTATATAGATTAGGATTGAACCTAATATTCTCGCCATTAGTTAAATAAGTAACTTTCGGTGGAACATAAGGATATTCATTTGGATAATTAAATTCAAAAAAATAAAAACCGTGTCTGTATAAGGTTTCGCTTGGACCAATAATCATAGCATATCCTTTTCTACAATCATTAGTATCATGAACGTAATAAATACCGTGATTGATTAGAGGATTTTTTATAATTTTTCTTACATCTCTCAAGAGCCTTTTTAAATTATTAGATAAATTAGAAGCTGATACGACCGATGACATTATATATATATTTTAGAAATATCTCTATAAATACTTTTTATATAAATATTTCTAATGCCATGTAATGCGTGAATTAAAAAGTGGATATTTGAATATTATTAAAAAAAATATAAAAATTGATTTAAAATAATGTTCGAGTAATATACGTAATAATGAAAATGAACTATGAAAATAAAAAGGAAAGTGCAAAAGTAAAGAAGAAAGAAGAATTTGGAACTCTTCAAGAATTTTTATCTACAAGAAAATCTACAAAATTTCCGGGTCAAAAAATAACACATACTAGAATAGGCGCAAAAAATTTGAATGTATATGGTGGTGCTTATGTAATGAATGATAAAAAGACCCTTGATACTTTTTATAAATTATACTATGATAAAGTTATAACCAAGGGATTGCCAGAATATTTAACAGAAATACAAGATAGAGAAAATGGTGGTCCAATATTAATAGATTTAGATTTTAGATATAATAATGTTAGTGAAAGACGTCATAGTCAAGTCCATATAGACGATATAATAGATTGTTATTGTGATAAATTGAAAGATTTAATTAAAATTACAAGTGATACAAGTTCTTTTAATATTTATGTATTTGAGAAAGATGAAATAAATGTATTACCTACTCAAGGAAAAACAGCTGATGGTAAAGAATATACATCAAAAGATGGTATTCATATGATAATTGGTTTAAAAATGAAACACGATATGCAGAAAATGTTAAGGGCAATGGTATTAGAAAGCATAGATGATGTATTGAGCGACTTAAGAGACCCAGACGATGATGAAAATCTATTAGTAAATAAGTATGAAGATATACTTGATGAAAGCATATCTACTGGCGAAACAGGATGGCAAGTGTATGGTTCTAAAAAACCGGGAGGCAAGCCTTATAAATTAACGTATTTATATAAATGCGAATACAATGATGGAACTAATATATTTGATTGGAAAAGTGCCGACGAAGAACAATTAATAAAATTTAAAGAAAAAAAGAAAATACTTCAGATGTTTTCAGTAAGAAATTGTAGTCATTGGTCTAACACACAAATTAGTGAAAAGATGATGGAAGAATGGAAAAAAATAGAAGAAGAAGCAGCACAACAATTAACCAATATAGCAAACAAAACAAATTATATGTCTTTGGAAGAAGAAGATACAAAATTTGAGTTATATATGGCAACAAATCAATTAGATAATATAAAAAGTATTGAAGATTTAAATTTGGCAATACAAGCATTTATAATGGATTCAGGAAATCAACAAATAATAAACGCTCATAAGTATACAATGTTGTTAGGCGAAGATTATTATAAACCATATGACAAATGGTTAAAAGTTGGAATGGCATTACAACATACAAGTAATATTTCGATATTGTCTTGGATTGCGTTTTCTTCAAAATCGGATAATTTTGATTGGAATGATTGTGGTACAGATATACCCAATAGATGGGATCATTTTAAAAAAAATAAAAAGAAATCATTAACATTGGGTTCTATTAAATATTGGGCTAAGTCGGAAAATCCAGAAGAATACGAAAAGATATGGAAAGAAACGATTGATAAATATATTCACGATACGCTATTTGGAAAAGGTACAGAATATGATTTGGCAAGATTGGCTCATTTAATGTATAAAGATAGGTTTGCTTGTGTAAATTTGAAGAAGAATGGTGAATGGTGGGAATTTGGAAAGAGGGATAAGTATACTAAGCATGTGTGGTGTGAAAATGAATCGGGAACTTCTTTGAGGAGAGAAATATCAAAGACGATGTCGCAACTATATATAAAAAAAGAAAAGGAAGTATTTGCACAGTTGAGAGTATTACTACAAGAACAAACCGAAGGAAACCAACAAACACCAAATCAAAATCAAAATAATGGGAATATTCAAAAAATAGAAGAACTAACAAAGGAAACAACAATATACAATGAAATAGCTATTAAATGTAGAAGGACAACACATAAACAAAATATAATGAAGGAATGTAAAGATGAATTTAGAGACGAGTATTTATTAGAGAAGTTAGATTCGGATCCATATAAATTAGGATGTAATAATGGTATTTATGATTTTAAAGGCGAACCATATGATGTTCAAGAATTAAAAAATAATAAATATGAAACAGTAACTAAATATAAAGGGGTTTTTAGACCGGGTTGTCCTGAAGATTATATATCATTATCGACAAAATTGGATTATGTAAAAATAGATTATGATAATGAAGAACATGTTAAAACTGTTAATGAAATCAATACATTTATGGAACAGTTATTTGTAAATGAAGCTTTAAGGCAATATATGTGGGAGCATTTAGCAACGGCTGTAATAGGAACCAATAGTAATCAAACATTTAATATTTACAATGGAAATGGTTCAAATGGAAAGTCTGTATTGGTTACATTTATGAAAAAAGTAATGGGAGATTATGCTGATATATCAGTTCCAATCACATTAATAATGGGAAATAGAACAAACATAGGCGTAGCATCACCGGAAATTGCTAATTTAAAAGGTATTCGTTATGCTTGTATGCAAGAATCGACAAAGGGTGATAAAATTAACGATGGTGTAATGAAGCAATTGACAGGTAAAGATCCATTGACAGGAAGAAAATTGTTTCATGATCCAATAACATTTCAGCCACAATTTTCGTTAGTTTGTTGTTTAAATGAGATGCCAATAATAACATCAAATGATGGAGGAACTTGGAGAAGAATAAGAAAAGTAGATTTTGAATCTAAATTTATAGATACACAAGGGTGTAAGAAAATATCAGAAGTAAAAGCAGATAAACAATTTCCCATGGATAAATATCTAGAAGAAAGATTTGATACATGGGCTCCATTTATGTTAAGTATGTTAATAGAAATAGCACAAGAAAAAATGGGATTAGTCACCGATTGTGAAAAAGTTACATCCGCGAGTGAAAATTATCGCCAACGTGAAGATTATTTGGCTAGATTTATGAAAGATAAAATAGATAGAACTGGAAATAATCAAGATAAGGTTTTGAAAACAGCTGTAAAGACAGAATTTCAACAATGGTGGAGAATTAATCAGGGACCAAACGCAAGAGTTCCGCCCATGACAGAATTAATAGGATATTTGGATAGAGAATATGAGAGAGAAAATAATCAAAATGCAGGAAAACATTATAAGGCTTGGAAAATAATATACGATGGATTTCATGATGAAGAATATGATGATGAAGCATAATAAATAAATTATAACATTTTTAATTATAATTTATTCAACTGATTTTTTTAGCGAAGATAAAGCTAAATTATTGAAATAAGATAAGAAAGAAAATACAAAAATTATTAAAGCACCGATACCAAGATAAAAATGATCGATGGCGACGTGTTGCATTTTAGAAAAAACAAAACCTATCAAAGGATTTATCAAAAATATAGGGAAAGTAATTAAAGTTATTATAAAAGCATATGTTTTTATATTTCTCCATCCACCCATAAAAATAAACATTATAATGAAAGCAGCAAAAACAATCCAATAAAATACTTTTAAATATTCATTGATAATTCTTTGATATTCGCTAGTATCATTATAATAATTAGTAAGTCTAATATCTATATTTGACTTATTTACAGCTTTTTCTAAGTCAGTGTATAAAGTTTTATTTTTTTCTTTATAAATAACATTCATATCTTTTAATTGTGGAACATAAGCATATTGCGATTCATAATAATTAATTAAGCTCTCAATATCTTCAAAATAATCAGTAAAAATAGTATCCCAACCACTAACAATCTTTTCGGCTTCTTCACTATGCCTTTTTTTTAAAATTTTATGATATTGAGGCATCTTATCATGAAGCACGTGATAATTTCTTTCTGCTTTATTAAAACGAGCTGCCGCTCCACTTTTATTTGATCTTGCATAGTCATATTCTTCTTTTGCTAAAATTTTTCTATCTCGTTGTTGTTCGCTCATAGTTGTATAATGTTAAGATTTTAATTCAAAAAACTGAATTTAGATGAACTTCCGTCATGAGCCGCTAAACCACCCATTACTGTAAAACTTTCTGTTGAGGCTTGATTTGCGGCGGCTTGAAGTGTTGATGCTTTTGCTGATGCGTATGCTTTTCCGGCATTTTCACAGGTTAGCATAGATAAAATTCCTTTGCCTTCAGCTTGGAAATTGTTTTGTGGAATTTCAATTTTATTAAATCTACCGCCGTAATCTTGGTCTAGTCTTGCATAGTTTCTATCATTTCTTCTCATATTATAGTAAATTCTACCAGCAACAGTAATTATAGTTCCAGCAATAACAAGAGCGATCAAAGCAACGCCAACAATTCTAGGGAACCAAGGCTGTCTCATTAAAAATGAGATAATTAAAACAATAAAAATACCATAAACAATATTTTTCATAATACCTCTCAATTCATTATATCTTTCATATTCATATTGACCAATTTCAACCATTTTCATTTTATTAGCTCTTTCTGCTCTTAGAACCTCTAATTGTTCTTCAGTATTTTTTAATTCATCTTCCATAGTTTTACCTACGGCAATTTGGTCTGCCAAGTCTTCGCGACTTTTTGTTACATTTATTTGAGTTGATGTATACATACCACTTAATTTACCAAATAAGTTTTGTCTTATAGTTACTAACTCTCCAATTCTTTGGCGAATTCTTTCTTCCTGTTCATTAGCATCTGGTGAAGATTTATTAATTCCTTGTAAATTAGCAAACATATATCTTTCAAGTTCTTGTAATTCTTTGATTTGTTTAATTGTATTTTCATGTTTTTCTGCTAATTTAGCAGGGCGGGTGTTTTTATTGTAATTGTCTTGACCACTTTGAACTGACATTTATATATTAACTAATGATAAAAAATTAATATATATTTAAATAGGTCTTCTAAAATTAATAATTGTTGTTACTACTAAAACAATTGCTAAAATACTCATAAAATAAAAACTCATTTCTTCAGATTGTTTTTTTAATAAAATTGATTTTCTTTGAGCTTCAATTGTTGGGTCTTTTCCTCCTGCATATTTGCCACCAAGTTCTTGTAGTATAGCATACTTTTCTTCAAAACTTTTTAAATCACCGTGAAGTTGTGTTTCTGAATCAATAGTCGATGTTTTTATTTTTTTATCAACATTTTCTAAATGGTCAATTGTATTATATAGTTGTTGTGCTTCATTTGTAATCTTTTGGTTTTTAGCTTGAATTCCATTATATTTTTTGTAAAATTGAGATGTTCGACCTGTTTCAATTTTACTGGCTCCATGACAAGCTTGTTTATAAGCAAAATCCGCACCAGAACCTTTTTCTAACCCGAATGCTTTATATATATCATCGCATCGTTTTACTTGATTACCATTAATTTCAGCAGAAGGTCTTCCACCAGTGCCACCACCGCATTCACAACAACCATCTTTAATTGTTTTTCCTTGTCTATCCGAATAATTACTTGCAGTTACATAATTATCTTGTCCTACAGTTACATTACCACCAGAACATTTGCCAGGTGTAATATTACCACATTTTTTATTAAGTTGGTTTTTCATTCCAGTATAAGTATCTTTACATTCAGCTATGAATGGGCCTTTAATTTGACAACCAGCGGCACATGATAATCGTTTATTGGCATAATCATTTACATTTGTATTGTATTTTTCTAAACAATGTGCTTTACATGTAGCAACCTGTCCTTCAAGTTCTCTATGTTCTATTAAAAAATTTTTATATGAATTAGCATAATCAGATACTAAACGATTGTATTTACTTTCTAAACTACTTATCCATCTTTTTTCTCTTTTATCGAGTTTTTTGAATCTGGTTGTATCAAAACCTTCTCTTCCAGCCTCTATTACATTCATTAAATTTTCCCTAATGTTTAATAATGAATTTCCCTGTCCAATTGCTTTTGCTTTTCTACCTTTTTCATTATTAGAATAAAATGCTTCTAGTATATTTTCGAAACCCATGTTATTTAATATATATAGATAAAATAGATTAAAAAATTTAAGCAGATCTAATTTGTCTTATTGCCATTGCTCCAATTGTCAAACCTGCTAAAGTCCAAGCAATATATTTTAAATGGACCGAATTCACCATTTTATGTTGTTGGTTATATTGCGTTTTTGCTGTTTCAATTGATTGTCTTGCTTCATTAATTTCATCGCGCTTTTCTTTTACTTTTTTTAATACCTTAAGCAAATCTTTTTTCTCATTGCCCTTTTCATCTCTTACAAGACTTTCTTTGTGTTCACTATTTTCAATTAAGGTTTTCATTTGACCTGCTACTTCAATTAATTTATCATTTAATGCTTGTGCTTGTCTTCCTTTTTCGGTATCTAAATCCAATAAAACACATTGATCACTATCACTCCAAGTTTTACCATTGGGAATGGCATTAAATTTTTGATTAGACATTTGGGTGAAACGTTTTGGACAGGTATTATGTCTACTAGCATAATCATTGTAAACATGCCTTAAACCTTCTGAATCAATCCAAGCAACTTCTCCGTTTGCACTTTTAGCATTATATCCACCTGTTTTACACATTTCCCCTTGTCCCATATTAGCACCTCTTGATAATTTTTGTAGATCTTGTTCTGTAATTCTACCGGAAGAATCGGGACAAGAAGTTCTATCTCTATTTTGCCAAGAACCAGCATCAAACTGTCTAGCAATACCCATTCCCGTAATATAATAATTGTTTCCATCAGGACCTAAACGAATACTATTTCTTACATTCGAAGAACCGGCTCCTTGTTTCGCAACAATTTCCTCTAAATATGCTTTATATACACTTTTGTATTGATTTAAATAATTATTAAAAGAAGTTTCTAATTTTTGCATATCTTGTCTTTCTCTTGCCATAACTTTTTCAATCGCATTTCCTTCACCAATAGTTGCTAATTTTGATTCAGGCATTCCATTATTTGGTTTTAAAAATACTTTCCATCCTTTTGCATATTTAACCGTTGGAATTTTACCATCATTTTTTGGTAAAGCACCGTCGCGATAAGACCTATATATCGCTTTTTTCGTTTTTGGTTCATATTCAAATCCCCAAAAATCAGCTTTATTTTTAATAAATTGTTTCACATCTGCTAAAGATTTATATACAACCTTATCCTGTTCTCCTTTGGCTGAACCACCAAAATCTAATACTTGTTCGTCTAATTGGATATATTGGTCGAAACTTTCTTGAAAACCTTCTCTAAAGGATGAACCGAATAAATTACTCATGTCTAATGAATTTTCAACGCTTCTTTCTTTTTTTTTGTGTCTGGTTTTTGCATCCATAAAATGAATTCCTTGATCTAAATGTTTATTTGACATTCTTATATAAATTAACTATAGAAAACTTTTAATTTATATAATGCTTAATTTACTGATTATATTGTTTGTACATAAAGCTTATCATCATTATTAATGCTGTTGTATAATATAAACTTTCAAGTATAACTTTAGAATTTTTATTATATTCTATTACCTTCATGGGTTTTGCTGATTTTATTATTCTAGATTTATAATCAAGTTGTTTGTCTTTATCTAAATATTTTTTTCTTTCATCATCAATATCTCCTCCTTCTTTAACAATTATATCTTTAAATTCGCTTGTTTTTCCTTGTATAGAAACTTTCATTGCGTGTAAATCCATCTTTAAAGTGTCCCAATTGGTTCTACTTCTTTTATTCCTATTTCTACCATCCACATTTCTTTTATAGTCATCATAACTATCTAAAAACTCATTTTTGACTAAATTATATCTTGTTTTCATTCCATCTAATTTATTAATAAAAAAATCAGGGGGTCTTGTACCTGTGCTAAAAGTATGTTCACTCATATATAATTAATTAGCATTTTAAAATTAATTACATAATCTATAATACTTTGTTTCAATTACGGTTGGTGATTTTCTAATTATTTCACATAATTGATTAGGTCTTAATCCTATTGCTTCGGCAACCGGATCAAATCTTGAGATTTCAGGAAATTCACTATTGTTTTTTATATTATATTTTTTTTTAATTGCCTCTTGTTCTTTGAGTGATAGAATTCTATGTTTTGGAACTAATTCATGTTCTAAAATATTATACAAATAATTATTTAAATTATATATTGTAAAGTAAAGTCCATCAACATTCCAAATTGTATTCATTAATTTCAATAATGTATCGTTTGGTTTATCTTTTACAATTTTTATAAAATCATCTTTTTTATCCAAAATTTCTTCTATATGATAAATGTCATCGATATATTCATAAATTTGATTTATTCTTATTTTACCGTGTAAATGGTATTTTATAAGTATTTTTTTTGGTCTTTCTTCTTTTGCATCATGATCTTCAATTATAACTTTATCTGTTTTATGTTCTATAAGCATATCCAATTGTTTATCGGAGAACATATTTTGAACTTCACCAAAACTTCTATTATTATAATCACTTACATTATAACCTCTTTTTTCAAGTAAATCTAGAATAATACTTCTAGATTTAAAAATATTCTTCATTGTTGTGCTATTTTGATTTTTCGACATACTAAATTAAATATATATATTTATTTTATTTTTAAATCAATTTATTCAATAAAAGCAATTTTTTTATCACCAGAATTCTCAGCCATATCATCTATATCTGCTTTTAAATCTTCTACTGTTGAAAGTAATTTTAAATCAGATGAATCATGTTCTTGATGATGTATTATAATAGGAGGCTTTTCTCCATCTTCATCTTCTTCACTGTCGCTGTCGCTTGTCTCTCCGTCTTTTTGTGGATTTCCATAATTAGGCGTCCATACTGGTGAATTTGCACGTTGTGTTGGGCTTGTTGGACTATATTGAGGAGAGATTGGGCGAACTTCTTGTGGCGGACCTGTGGGACTATATTGAGGAGAGATTGGGCGAACTTCTTGTGGCGGACCTGTGGGACTATATTCTGGACTTGATGCTCTAACTTTTTCCATAACTTTAATACTATTATTTTCATCAGTATCTATTATTTCTACATCCCCATCGTCGGTTCTTATCATAACCATTTCATCTTCAATATTTTGTATTATACCTTCACCGTATTCACCACCATCGTTTGTATAAGTAACCATTTGCCCTATCTCTAATTTACCAGTTTGTTCGGATAAAAATTGTTCTTCCATTAATTCATCGTCTTCATCTTTTTGTCCTGAACTCCAACTAGGTTCTTGTTGTTCTGGTAGTTGTCCGAGAGAATTACCAAACATATCTGTCGCTTGTACTCCCATACCCGTTCCCATAGTTCCATCATTCCATTCGCCTTCATTAGTAAATGGATCATACGAATAATCAGTTGGTTGGTTCCAAGACAGTTGTGTAACATCTTGTAATCCATAGTTTTCAAATGGATTCATTTCTTGTTTTTCTGCTTCTTTTTCCCTGAATAACATATCATTTGATTGCGATGATTTTATTTTTATTTCATCTGATATATTTTTTAGTGTTTTATCTCCAAATTTCAATTCTATTTCTCTTCCATTTTCCGAACTTACTAATTGATCTATATTATCATCGGTTATTATTCTAGTTTGTATATTCATTCCTTGTAATTCTTGCATTAATAATTTAAAAGCATATGGAATATTTACAATACTAAAAGTTCTACCGTGTTTATTTATATTGATAAGGTTCATATCATTATTTACATTATTTTTAAATTTTAACGGACCATCAGCAAAAGGAGAAAGAAAAATATTTTTATTTTCATTATAAGCAGCTATACATCCGGTTTGATTACAAATAGCAACTTTATATTCATCGCCCCTTACCATCATTGATTGTTTCATAAAACCAGACATACCGTAAGCTAATATAACATCGCGGTCCATCTCACCTATACGCAATCCACCATCATTTGCTCTCCCGCCAACAGTTTGTCTTGTAAGAACTGTTCTTGGCCCTCTTGCTCTATAATTTATTTTATCTTTCGGCATATGTTTTAATCTTTCATAATATGTTGGTCCAATATAAATATCAGTTTCTAATTGCTCTCCTGTCATACCATTATATAATACATCATGTCCGTATTTTTCATATCCAAATTTTATCAAATTATCACCATAAATTTCATGTTTGGGTCCTTTATTTATAAAAGCAGTACAATCGCCAAAGCCTCCGTATAATGCAGCGTTTTTAGATGTTAAAGTTTCAACAAGATGTCCGATTGTCATTCGAGAAGGCATGGCATGAGGGTTTACAATAATGTCAGGTTTTAAACCTTCCGCAGTAGTAGGCATATCAATTTCATCAAGAACTAGACCGACTGTTCCTTTTTGTCCTGCTCTACTACAAAATTTATCACCAGTTGTCGGTGTTCTTTGAGAACGGATCCTAATCTTTGCTATTCTTTTTCCTTCAAGACCACTAGTAATAAATGCTTTATCAACAATGCCTGTAGAACCTTTTTTGGTTGTAACAGATGAATCGATATATTGATTGAACTCGTTTGGGTCATCCATTGCTCTACCAATTAATATTGTTTTATCATCAATAACCGAACCTTCTTTTATTAATCCAGTTGTTTTATCTAATTTTGAATAATCATATCCTGGTTTTTTTCTAATTACATTGTGTCTTTCAACATCTAAAAATTTTGTTTTAATTTCAACACCTTCTATAATTTCAATTTCTTCAAATGATTCATACATTTCATATTTTGTAGTTGAAAACATACCTCGATCAAGGGAACCTTTATTTAATATAACCGCGTCCTCTTGGTTATATCCAGTATAACACATGATAGCAACTATAGCATTTTCACCGTAAGGATGTAAATCATTTGTTGCATATTTCCAATATCTACTTCTAGTTAAAGGAGATTGTCCGTAATTTAAAAACATTGCTGACTTATCCATTCTATTTCTATAATTAGTATGAAATACTGAAACTGCTTGTTTTCCTTGAGAACAAGAGAAAGCATTTCTAGGCAACGGATTATGTTCTGGAAAAATAATCATATTAGCCATTATCCCAAGAAATAAAGATGGATGTATTTCTTCGTGTGTGACACGATTTTTAATATAACTACTAATATTTGAATCTTTGGAATGAGCTAAGACCGTTCCTTCGCCTTCTAACCCATCGATATATTCAACAACGGATGAATTTATAATTAATTCCATATGCCAATCATCATAATTTTCTTCACCGTCTTCATTTAAAGATTTCATCAATGGATTAACACATAATTTATATTTTTCATAATCTTCTCCAAATCCATTTACTATTTGTTTCCATGTAATTGTATTATTTATATATTTTTGTAATACGTCATTTCTAGTATAACTTAAATCATCTTCATGCATATAAAATAAAGGGCGACATGGTCTTCCAGCATCACAATATATTTGTATTTCATTATGTTTAAAATCAAAATGAATACAAGTGTATTTGTCAATAATATTATTTCTTTTATAAAGTTTTAAAAATTTAACTATTCTAACAGGATATTCTATAATGCCAATCCAAGCACCATTAATAAACATTTTTGTATACTTTGAAATATATTCAACACGGCATTCTTCTAATAATTTCATACCCATAGAACGTAATAAAGGAATATATAATAAAGGAGATTCGCCGCTAGTAATATGACAAGACAAAGCAATATGTTTGTGTAATCCACAATTTCCACCCGATGGAACATGAGTAGGGCAAATTAAACCGTGGTGAGTGCTATTCAATAATCTAGGAGTAGTTTGTTTAATAGCATCGCCAATATTTAAATTAGTTTTTCTCATTTGACAAAGAGCACTAAAATAAGAAAGTCGGTTTAAATCTTGAACTACACCGGATTTTTTGGTATGTGCTTCAGACCCCCAATCACCTTTAAAAGCTCTTCTAACTCCAACAGCAACAATTTTATTTTTAAATAAATCAAATGATTTATTTTCAATAATATGTTGAAATTTTAAACCAGTATAAATACCAGAACCTTCGCGTTGTTTCCAAAAATATTCAGCATCTAATATTCTATGCATGGCTTTCCATTGTTTAATATAATATTCGCGGAATAATTGATGTAGTAATGTTCCAGTAATTTCTATTCGTTTATAACTATATTTATCTCTATTAGTTGGTTTTTCTAATCCAACATAGACAAGTAATAACCGTTTAACAACATATCCAATAAAAAGAGCCTTAGCCTTAAAGTTTAGTTCTCCAATATGTGGTAGTAAATAGTCCATTAAAATATACATTGCTGTATTTTTAGTCATTTGTTTTGTTAATAATGCAATATATTCAAGGGCACTTTGTTGTGTAAAAATATGGTTAGCATCATGGACGGAAGGTCTAAATAATTCCATTAAGTCTTTATATTTTTCTAAGTCAAGTAAGCAAGTTTCAATAATATCTTTATCAGAAATAACACCAAGGGCTCTCATTAAAATAAATAAAGGAATAGGTTTTCTAACATTTGGAACAGCAACTACAATTTGTTTATTTGTATATTTGCCACTTTCTTGAACCATTCTTACAGAAAACGTTCGTTGTGGTTTTGATGTATCTTCAGAGACAGATCTAATTTCAGCAGCGTGTGAAAATTTATTATCAGGTTTATTTTTCAAAATATATAATACATTATTGGCTCTATTATCTTGTGATACAATTGCTTTTTCTTTACCATCGATAATAAAGTATCCACCAATATCGTTTCTGCATTCTCCCATATTAAAACGAACTTCAGGATGTAAATGTTTTAATACACATCTATCAGACATAATCATGATTGGGAATTTACCCAAATATTTATTTTTTAGTTCAAACTTAATAACTTTTTTTTCAAATTTATTCATTCCTCTTAAACCTTGTTTATCTTCAGGTGATATGTATATAGTAAATTCTACTTCAATATCATAATGAATTGTAAATTCATAAGACATATTTCTTAATCTTGCCTCGTTGGGATACATATAATGTTCTCTTGTAGTTTCATTATCTTCATCGTAGATTATAGGCTTTCCGTAGTATATTTTATTTCCATTTCTTCCACCAAAATACATTTCCAAATTATGTTTATAAATACCAGTTTCATCATCTTTATCTTTAAATAAAGTTAATGGATTATTGTTTTTAAATATTTCTTGTATACCTTCATTAAAAAACTGGTTATATGAATCCAAATGGTGTTTTATTAAAAATTCAGGATTATCTTCAAACATTTTATTAATAGTTTTCCATGATATTGCATCTTTTGTTTCGATATTCATTTATATTATAATAATAAAGCTTTTTTTTTAATAAATACTTCAAATATTAATTAAAAAATATAATAATTATAATAATTGTCCAATAGCAGGCCAATTTCCACCACCAACAAATCCTTCATCATCATCATCCATACCTTCATCATCCTCCATACCTTCGGTATCATCATAACCTTCAGCATCATTTGCGTCCATACCTTCATAAAATCCTTCACGATTACTAAAACTATCTCCAGAATCAACATCTACACAAGAACCATCAACCATTTGTTGACCGTCGGGGCATTCATTTTCAGCACCTTCTCTAAATCCCTCCCTTACACCAAAGCCATCTCCAACAGGGACACATTCGCCATCGCGCTCTTCTTGTCCTTCAGGACAGGTCATTCCTTCTACAAAGCCTTCTTTTCTTCTTTTGCCCTTTGGAGCACTACTTGGGATAGGTGGTAGATTACCTTCTATTCTTGGATTAGGTTCAAAATTATCACCATATCCTTCATCTACATCCATACCTTCTCTTCCAGCGAAACCATCGGTTTGTACACAATTACCTTGTGCATCTTTTTCATATCCTTCATCGCATTCGTTCATACCTTCTTTTTTACCATCTCTTAATAAAGCAATAAAAACAACCCCGATTGCTAAAAACATACCTAAAAATGGCAATAAAACTAAAGCCCATGAAACACTTTTGAAACCTTTTTTACATAACCAATTAAGACCAAAAGTCCAAAACATAATATATAAAGCTTTTACTACAAAAAATGCAGCATTATGACAAGGACTTTCTACTTCCATGGTGCCAACTTTATATTTTGAACTATCGGTACAATTTTGCATCAACATTCCTAAAAAACTAACGGCTGATAACACAAAATATAACATGGCAGGAGTACATAATTTCTTAAAATCCATCATTTTCTATATATTAACTATAAAGAAAATTTAAAAAAGTAATTTATTTAACAGTACCTTTATTTGCTGAAGTAATAACACCATCATTATGATGAGATTTTACATCGGGTATTTTATGTCTGTAATGTGGTGGTTTAATCATTGCTTCCTGGTCCATAGGATTTGTAGATTCGTATCCATCTTTTCCATTATAATTTTGATATAATCCACCAGCTATATTGCCTAAACTATAACTACTTCTAAACAAGTCGGATAAACCGAAATCTTGAGCCCACGAACCACCGCCAGATGCTTGATAAGGTGTAGGAACATTATAGTTGTTGTTTGTAGAAACATAACCACCACGAGGAGTTGCTGCGGATAAATTATTATAAGGTCTCAATGTAAATTGTTCTCCTAAATTTTTGTTTAATCCGCATCCACTACCGCCTCTCATTCTTCTTCTTTTTCTAGATTTTCTTCTTTTTATAGATTTTCTAGATTTTCTACGACGTGATTTTTTTCCGCGTCTTTTTTTACCACCCAAATGGTTTCGCGTTCTTTTTTTACAAGTTCTATGTTTTCTCATTCTTCTTGCTCTAGTTCTTAATCCCATATATATAATATTAAAAGATAAAAAGATAAATTTATAAATAATTAACCTAAAATATCGACGTGTGTGAGCATGTGTCTTCTACAGCACATTCTTGTCAATCCTAAATCATCCATAACTTTACCTTCGGCAGTCTTTTTAATGTTATTAGAATTAAGATACTTAATCTCAGTTAATTCTTCATTATTTTTTAATTTCAGTTCAGCAACGGTTTTTTGATAAAACTGATATTTATCAGCTAAAACTTTACCACATGTAAAACACTTGACAGGAATAATCATTGTATATAATATAATAACAATTATTATATTAATATCAATTTTTAGTTAATTATATACTGTCGATCTTGTATTTCTTGTTTAAATAGTAATAGTATTCAATCCACTTGTTTCCTTTATTATCTTGGTATAAATCGGCCCCATCTTTATCACCCTTGACACAGAAAGTTCCTGCTTTACTCTTAGCCCAAACGCAACAGTCTAAAGTATTACAAGCTTTTTGTCCGGATTTTCCTATTTTTGCACAAGCCTTTTCTATATTATTCGAGTTACAGATGTCTTTTGTTACTTTTTTATTACTACTCTTCATACTTTCAATTACCTTGGTAATTACTTTTTCTTTTTTTCCTTTTTTTTTCTTTTCATCTACAAATTTATAATTTAACGCTACTTGAATTACTAAAAACATAAATAAAAACCAAATAACAAGGTATATATTTTCCCAATGTTTTCTAATAAACTTTATTAATGAAGCCATAATATAATATAAATCTATTATTTTTCTCTCCCAATCTCGATTAATTTATAACCAATCGATGTTTTTATTCTTTCGTGGATAATTTTATTTACAGTAATAGAATGATGACATTCCTTACATACATTTGCTAAATTAGCTTTATGATTTTTATGGTGTGTTCCTATATATCCATTTTCACTGGCTAATTCTTGTGGATTTAAATGATGCATTTCGACGCCTTCTTTCGCGCAAAATTCACATTTTCCTCTTATTTTTTTACTGCTATATGTGCTTGTTTTAATATCTATATCTCTTTCTTGTATTTCATTTCTAATAATATGAGCGTTTTCTAGAAATTTTTGTGAAAAATTAAATTGCTTGCATACTTCTAACCCATATGATTTTTTACCAACACCATCTGTCAAGGTTCTTTTATAAATCAAATCTTTTGTAACATCATCATAAATAACTTCAAGATGTTTAATATCTAATGTTGTAATTTCTTGAATTTGTTTAACATCTAATATTGCATGAAGATGTGTAGCAAATATATGAGATGATTTTCTCTCATTTAAAAACATTAATCCAGCAGCAAATATTGCAACTGCCGAATCAGTTTCAGTTCCATTACATAATTCATCTCCCAAAACTAAACTATTTTCATCAGCATATTCTTCAATATATTGAAACTCAGACATTTCTGTTCCAAAACTACTAAGACATTTAAATAAATTATCATTGCTTAATATTCTAGTAAATATAGTATTATAAGGTTTATATCTAAATTCACTGGCAGGAACAAACATGCCTGATTGTGCCATTATAATAGCTATACCAACAGACTTAATGATAGTGGATTTTCCAGATGTATTTACACCAAACAAGCACATACCGCAATTATCTAATCCAATTGAAATATCATTGGCTACATAAGTTTCATTTGTTTGAATATGTTCTACAAGAGGATGTCGTAAGTTTTTAGCATCAAAAAATGAATTTTCTCCTCTGTAATTAAAATCAATATGCGGTTTACAATAATTATATTTATTTGAAATAAAAGCTTTATTGAAAATAATATCAGTTGTTTTAACAAAATTTACTATTGTTCTTATATCATCGCTGAATTCTAACAATACCTCCCTAACAAAATACTTGAATTTACAATTTAATAGTTCGGCGATATTATCATAAGAGGATGAGTATGATTTGTATAGTAAAGTTAATTCGTGGCTTGTAAATTTTTTATTTTTATCTCCAGCAGATGGTGTTTTTACATTTAATAAATTCAAATAACCCCATGGAGGAGGAGACATATCTTGATATTTGTTATTTTTTTTAGCTTGATCTATATATTTTGTTACTTCTCCACATCGTTTTGCGGTTGCTCTTAAAAATACACCTGACTTTTCTGTTTTATGTAAATGAACTGAATTATCTACTTTAATGATAGTTTCAAACATTTCTTTCCAATGTTCTATATCATTATTTGTAGAAATCCATCTATCCTCAGCCAAATCTAAATCCTTGTAAATATCTCTATTAAAAAATATATTATCGGCTGACATTTTATTCCACTTTTTACAAATATTAATATTAAAATCTTTTTCAATATTTTTAATTAGTTTGGATAATGAGTTATGTGGCAATACTTTATTTTTAAAAGTGATATAATCTTGTATTTTTTTATCAAAATCAAACATATCATTTATTTGTTTTATAACAATAAAACTATCATACAATTTTGCTATATCAAGAGGAGTTCCTTGATTTAAAACGAATTTCCGATATAATCGTTCAATATCAAGAACATTTGAAAGTAAGCTTCTTATATTTAAAATATATTCGTTGTTAGTTAAAAGATGTTCTATGGCGTCGTAATCTTTAACAATAATTTTGGAGTCATTTGTAGGAGATACAATGGTATTTTTAAATTCTCTTTTTCCCATATTTGTTTTACATTTGTTAATTAGTCGTAGAACACTAGAATAAGGACCATTGTTAAATTGAGTATCAAGAATATTTAATTGTCGCAAACCATGAGTTCTTATAATTAATTTGTTGTTTAAACTTTCAATGATAGGAGATGTTAATTTATGGATTATATCATTATCATAATTAGATAGAATTTTTAATAACAGACAATATGAAAAAGTTGCATTTTTATTGTATTTAAATCTATTAGTATCATACCAAAAATCAGGATCGTTGGGTTGAAATTGTTCTAGTAAAATTTCTTTTTGAATTTCAATTTTATTACATTCATGAATTAATTTTGTATATCGGTTATCTTCATTGACAGATAATATATTAACTCTATCGCAATTTAAATTAGAGAAATTGATAATATCGCTAATTCTATTATCAGGAACATTATGAATAACCCAAACTTCTTTTGGTATATTAATAGATATAAAACGGTCGAGTTCTTCAAAAATGGAAGCGTTATAATCAGCAAGAGGCATTAAACATTTATATTCATATAATTTTGAACAACCGGACATTGTATTTATACTTGAAACACCAATTGTAATTTGAGGGCTTTTTTTAGCAAAATCATATTTATGGTCTATTACAACACAAACACAATTATTAGTAAGTAATTTATTATTATTTATAGGAACAAGTGTTCCGGGTGAAATAGTTTTAAAATGTCCGTGTGCTTTTTTCTTTTTATTTTCAGGTGCTGGTCCAATTTCTTTTAATATTTTAACGTGCCAACCTGCTTTGGTTAATTTTCTACAAGTAGTATCAATGGAAGCGGTATTATGTCCGCAACAATATGCATCTTTATTGCCTACTTTAGCTTTCCACCAAGGTGGTGCGCAATCCATAATTCTATAGTATTCAAATATTGGGTCATCTTGTTCTTGAAATCCATATATTTCAAAAAATGTTCCGCATTGTTGAAGTAACATAATTTTTTCATCTCCATTATATTCTTTAAATAATTTTTCTCTTTCGGCAAAAAAATAAGGAATGCCTCTTAAGACTTCTTCACTATTTCTTTTTCCCTTTGGCATTAATCTTTATAAATATATTAGGCTTTCTTTAATATATTTATTTAATTATTTAAGCTTTCATAAAGTTATGCAGTAAAGTATCAGGATTTTTGTTATAAATATCACCTGACAAGAAAGAATTTTCGTAGATATTTCTTAATACATCATCAGGAGCAGGAGAACCAATTTTAATTAAATTGTGTTTTCTTAAATATCTTTTAATATTAGTCATACTTTTCTTTTCAAGATTAGTTACTTCTTTTTTAATATTTTTTCTAGTTTTTCTGTTTTTTATTAATACGCCAACCATGCCGTGTTTTTTTCCTAATGTTATTTTTCTTTTTATAGTTTTTAATTTGTGTTTCTTTTTTTTCTTTTTATAGTTTTTAATATTTTCTATTCCTTCAGAAATAGAGGATTGAATGACAGGTTGAATAATAGGAATAGGGGGAGGTATAATAAGGGGAGTTTGTGGTAAAATAGTAGCAATTGGAACTTTATTTTGAACGTTATTATAATTAACCTTTATTTTGCCAAAATTTTTTTGTCGTTCATCAAACGGTTCGTTATAAACAGGGGTATCGTTAAAAGCAACAGGAGGTCTATTATCATTTTTTGGTTCATCTCTATTTTTTAAAGTTTTATTATACTGTCTCAAAGTAGGTAATTTACCTCCTTTTAAACAACCGAACTTTGGTTGTTTTAAAGAAATATTTTCTTTATTAACAACACTTGTTTCGAGTTTTATTTGTGGAGAAATAGATGTTGAACTTACAGTTTCATGATCGCGTCTTTTTTTTAATGTTTTTGCTGTGTTTTTTCTTTTTTCTTTTTTTTCTTTTCTTTTTTTAACAATATCATTTAAATAATCAATACTTTTTTCAAGTTCACCATCAACATTTTCGTCTAACTCTGATAGTTGATTATTTTTTTCTTTATCTTTTGTTGTTTTTCTTTGGTGTTCTTTTAGTTTGTTAAGTAAGTTTTTTTTTAATCCTTTATTTACACTAGAAGAAAGTATATCATTGTCTCTTCTTTTTCTTTTTTTTTCTTTTTCTTTATTATCTTTTTTCTTTTTTCCACCAATTTTAAAAAACTCAGGATTAATAGAAATTACTTTTTTTGAATTACTCGCCATTAACAATACATACTATTAAAAAAATCAGGTTTATCTCTATTTTTTACTTCATCATTTTTTAAAAATAACTCAAACCCATTATTCATATCTTCTAAAGTAATTATCTTTTTTAAGTTTTTATCCAAACAGAAAACACGTTTACTATGAGAGATTTTAACTTTTGCTAATAAAGTTTCCATATCACGTCCAAAATAAGTAAAATATTTCATTTTATTTTCAAACCAGTTGTCTTTTATAGGTTTATTAAAAGACCATTTAATTTCATTAACCTTTTTTTTAAAAATTTGATTTAATTCACCGTGACTATAATTATCGGTTTTAAATCTCCAAGTAAATCTAGAGTCCAAGCCTTTATTATATTCAAAAAAGCAATTTTTTAATTCTTTTTCATATCCGGCTATAATAACCATTAAATCTTCTTTGTTGTCGCTTAAAGCTTCACATAAAGTATCGATGCATTCTTTGGCAAAAGAATCGCGTTTTTCAGAATTACCCAAAGCATAAGCTTCATCAATAAATAATACACCCCCTAAAGAGTTTTTAATAACTTCTTTTGTTTTTAAGGCAGTTTGTCCCAAATAACCTGCAATTAAATCAGCACGAGTTACTTTTTTCCATTTTTTCTTTTTTAATACTCCTAAATTGGAGAATATTTCTCCCAAAATTTTTGATATTTCCGTTTTTCCAGTGCCAGGAGGGCCATAAATAACAGTATGCATAAAATCATTAGAACCTACATGAAAATACTGTGAAAAATACAGTATTTGATCTATAATTTGTTCTTTTAAAGATTTCATACCAATCATATTGTTTAATTTTGTAATAGGATATCTTATATTATGAATAGCTTCCATATTTATATTGTATTCAAATTGATTAGATAAAGGATATTTATCACATAATTCTATCAGGTCAGTTATACAATTAATATTAACATTAATATTAACAAATGTTTTTTTCATAGTGATTGGCTTTGGTGGGTTAAAATTAATAGGTGATTTTAAAAAGAAAGGTGAATTTTCTTTTTGTTCAATACGAGAATATTCACTGTTAATTTCTTCAATAAGATTTTTAATATTTTTGAAATCGATAGGTTTCCTTTTTCTAAAAGAATTATTATCAAGTGTATTGGTTAAATTGTATGGATAATTACGATTGTATTTCGTCATAAATTTATTATTGGAAATACTTTTATATTCTTTTTTATTATGTAGATTTGATTTATCTCCATTACATAGAAGTAGGGGAGTTTTTTTATATTTATTCTTATCAAATAAAAACAAGTTATTAGATAAATCATTCGCTTTATTTTTGTTATTATTGTTATTATTCATATTCTTATATTTTTATAATATTTAAAAATTGATTTAAAAATATTCAAACACTATTAATTTAATAATGAGTGGAAAAACGAAGTCAGAAAGTATCTCTTGGAAAATAATTGAAAGTTATTTTACAGGGCAACATTTGAACAGGTTAGTAAGACATCAAGTAGAATCATACAATAATTTTGTAAGTAACCAGATCAATGCAACCATTCAAATGTTTAACCCTGTTTCAATTAAAAGTGAACATAACAAAGACGAAGAAACCGGTTTGTATACATTGGAAATAATCGCTACATTTGAAAATTATCAAATATATAGACCACAAATTCACGAAAACAATGGAGCTACAAAATTAATGTTCCCACAAGAAGCAAGATTGCGCAATTTTACTTATGCGTCAGCTCAAACTATGGATATAAATTTAAAAATAATAAGAAGAACAGGTGAAAAACTTCAAAAAGTAGAAACGCTATATAAAAAATTACCACATATTCATATTGGAAAATTACCTATTATGTTACGTTCTCAAATATGCGTATTAACTCAATATTCACATTTAAACTCAAGAATATTAGGCGAATGTTCAGCTGACCCTGGAGGATATTTCATAATAAATGGTTCTGAAAAGACTATATTACCACAAGAAAGAGCAAGAGAAAATAAGGTAATGTGTTTTAATATTGTAAAAAATAATAATAAATGGTCTTGGATTGCTGAGATGAAATCAGTACCATTGCGAAAATGTATATCTCCTAAGCAAATAAATATAACTATTGCTACAAAAAATAATGGATATGGACATTCTATATTTATTCAAATACCAAGAATTAAACAACCAATACCATTGTTTGTATTGTTTAGAGCGCTAGGAATTATTTCTGATAAAGAAATATGTAAGCGAATTATACTTGAAATTGAAAATAAGAAACTACAAAGAATGGTATATAGTTTGAAAGCATCAATCATTGATGCTAATGATTTTGATACACAAGAGAAAGCCGTTGGTTATATAACCGAAAACGTTATGTTCACACCTATTAATATGGATAAACAAGAAGGTTATTTAAAAAAAAGAGAATTTGCTTTGGACGTTTTAAATAATGATTTATTTCCACATTGTGAAACGATGGTACAAAAAATTTACTTTATAGGTTATATGACTAATCAAATCTTGCAGACAAGTTTTGGTTGGAGAGATCCTGATGACAGAGATGCGTATATTAATAAAAGAATTGACTTGGCTGGTGCTCTATTAAATAATCTTTTTAGAAATTATTTCAATAAGTTAGTAAAAGATATGCAGAAACAAACGGTAAGAGAAATAAATCACGGTTCGTGGAAATCACAAAATGACTTTTTAAATATTATTAATCAAACCAATATTTATAAAATTATCAAATCTACTACTATAGAAAATGGTATTAAAAGAGCATTGGCCACAGGTGATTTTGGTATAAAAAATACAAATTCTAATAAGGTTGGTGTAGCCCAAGTATTAAGTAGATTAACTTATATTTCAAGTTTAAGTCATTTGCGAAGAATTAATACACCAATTGATAAAAGTGGGAAATTGATTCCTCCAAGAAAATTACATAATACGCAATGGGGGTTTATATGCCCTGCTGAATCACCAGAAGGTCAATCTGTAGGCGTTGTTAAAAATTTATCATATATGGCTCATATAACAGTAACATCTGATGTTAATCCAATATATGATATAATTACCGAATATATCATACCATTAAAAGATATGACACCAGAAGAAATTTTTGGTAAAGTTAAAGTATTTATAAATGGAAATTGGGTTGGTATAGCAAAAAATCCAAAAAAATGTTTTGATGACTTAAAAGATAAAAAATATAAAGGCATTATTAATTTATACACAAGTATTATATTCAATTACAAAACAAAATCAATATTTATATGTAATGATGCCGGAAGATTAACAAGGCCTGTATTCAGGGTTGTTAAAAACAAAATACTATTTACTAGAAAATTAGTGAATGATATTCTTAATAACCAGTTTAATTGGCATGATTTATTGATAAATCATAAATATAAACATACGTTGTTAGAATATATTGACCCTGACGAACAAAATTCATCTTTAATTGCTGTAAAACATTGTCATCTAACAAAAGATAACGTACAAAAACATACTCATTGTGAAATTCATCCTTCTACTATATTCGGTATTTTAGCTAGTTGTATTCCTTTTCCCGAACATAATCAATCTCCTAGAAATACATATCAATGTGCTATGGGTAAGCAAGCAATGGGTATGTTTGCTTCTAACTTTAACAATAGAATGGATAAAACAGCATACGTCCAAACATATACACAACGACCTTTGGTAGATACAAGAATTATGAATATTATAAATTTAAACAAGATTCCATCTGGTTGTTCGGTAATTGTAGCTATTATGACATATTCCGGATTTAATCAGGAAGATAGTATTATCTTTAATAAAGACAGTGTAGATAGAGGATTGTTTTCAGCAACAATTTATCATACAGAAAAAGATGAAGATAAAAAAATACAAGGCGACGAAGAAATTCGATGTAAACCTGATAAAGTTAAGACGAAAGGTATGAAGTTTGCTAATTATGATAAGTTAAATAATAGTGGTGTAATTCCAGAAGATACTTTGATTGAAAATAGAGATGTTATTATTGGTAAAATAGTGCCTATTAAAGAACATAGAAACGACCATACAAAAGTTATAAAATATAAAGATCAAAGTATTATTTATAGAACACACGAAGATACTTATGTTGATAAAAATTATGTGAATAGAAATGGTGATGGATATACATTCGCAAAAATAAGAACAAGAACTTATCGTATTCCTACGATCGGTGATAAGTTCAGTTCGAGACATGGACAGAAAGGAACTATTGGATTGATCTTGCCACGATGTGATATGCCTACAACGGCAAATGGTCTTGTTCCTGATATTATTATCAATCCTCATTGTATTCCATCACGAATGACAATAGCACAATTAAAAGAAACTGTATTAGGTAAAGTATTATTGGAATTAGGATTATTTGGAGACGGAACAAGTTTCGGCGAATATTCAATTCACGAAATCTGTGCTGAATTAAGAAAATTAGGTTATGAAAGTCATGGAAATGATGTTTTGTATAATGGTATGACTGGTGAACAACTTGAAACTTCTATATTTATAGGTCCGGTATTTTATCAAAGATTAAAGCATATGGTTAATGACAAGGAGCATAGTAGAGCTATAGGACCTATGGTAGTAATGACTAGACAACCTGCTGAAGGTAGAGCAAGAGATGGTGGTTTAAGATTTGGAGAGATGGAAAGAGATTGTATGATTTCACACGGTGCCAGTATGTTTACAAAAGATAGAATATATAATGCTAGCGATTCATATCAAGTTTATACTTGTCAAAAATGTGGATTAATAGCAATATATAATCACGAAAAGAATATTCACGTATGTAATACTTGTAAAAATTATACGCATTTTAATAAAGTCAATGTTCCATATTCATTTAAATTGTTGATGCAAGAATTGATTACAATGAATATTGCTCCAAGAATTAAATGTTAAGCAATAATTAAAATATTTTAATAGATTATATGGAGGCTAAAATATATGCAATAACATTATTAACATTATTAACAGTATTTTTTGCTTATAGAAAAAAAAGTGCTCGTCAAACACTTTATGAATTAATTAGAAATCCCGTATGGAGTATTAATTTTGTAGTAATATTGTGTTTTATAGCTTATATTCATTTTATTGAATTACCATCTATTAAAGATGATGAAAAAAAAGAAAAAGTTGCTGAATCAATGAAAAGAGCTATTGTTGCTTTGATAATAGCAATATTGGCACAACTTGATTTATCGCTGGCGCCTTTTTGGGTAGTCTTTACATTTTCTTATTATATGCACGGTTGGATGTAAAAATTTAGGGTTTTTCTCTCCCCAACTTATTAAAATCTAAAAATATATATTAAAATTTAAAATATACATTTTTATTTATCGTCTTCTTTTACGTGTACGTCTTCTTTTTCTACGTTTTCTACGAGTTTTTCTACTTTTTCTTTTACGCGATCTTCTTCTTCTTCCGCCGCCGTGGACGTCGTAGAAATACTTTCTTCTATTACATTTACTACAGTCTTTGGTGCCGTGAGAACCCGTCCAATTATGATTAGTCCATTCACACTGACCTCCTTGAGAACAAGCGTTGCGCATGGCAGTTAGTTCGGTTCTTAATTGATTACATCTTTCAATACAATCTTGTAATTCTTGCTCTTTGTGTTGTATGTCACTCTGGTGGTCCATCGGATTTCCCATATTTGAAGCCATTATATATTATTTAATGAGATAATATATAAATTACTAAATTAACGTCTTCTCTTAGTTCTACGTTTTCTTCTACGAGATTTCCTACGTCTTCTTGACTTTCTACGTTTCTTTGTTTTTCTACGTCTGGATCTTCTATATCTACGTCTTCTACCACCCATTACAGTTTGAGGAGCGGAATGAGCTGCTGCTTGTTGAGCTGCTGCTTGTTGAGCTGCTGCTGTTTCTGCTTGAGCGGTTGCTACAGCACCAGATGCTGCTGATTTCGCCGCAGCATTAAAATTATTAACAGCATTAATTGAACCTTGAACGGCATTGTGTCCCATATTTACAGCACCTTTACCCAATGCTTTTACATTACCTGCTTCTGCCATAACAGCATCTACTCCAGTGGCACCTGGTGGTAATTGAGGATTTACATTTCTACCATCTACAGCAGCAACACCAGCAGCAACATTAGCGGCTCCTTTATTTCTCATTTCTTCTGCTTTTAATTTTGCTTTATCTCCCATTTCTTTTGCTTTTGCTGCTGCTTTACTTCCCATATCTTTTGCTTTTTCTGCTCCTTTTTTAATTCCATCTGCTGTTTTTTTTAATCCTTTTTTTGCTTTACATTTAGCTTTTTCGAAAAATCCAAGACCTTCACAACTAACTTCTGGAGCAGCTGGGGGATCTTCGCCGCCTTTCAGATTTCTAGTTCTTCTCCTTTTTCGTCTTCTGTTTCTTTTATATGATCTACTCATTGTATAATTTATATTTAGATAATTAAACAATAAAAAATTATAAAAAGCGTTTAAAGATTTCTAACGCAAATAAAGCACCTAAAATTTGTGCTAAAATATATCCCATCAAATCGCTTTGAGATAAATCACCTTTTACAAGAGCCATAATGGATACAGCAGGATTGAAATGTGCTCCACTTAGAGATCCGGCAACAGCAACAAGACCTGCTAAAGCAGCTCCAATTATAACAGGGTTTCCTCCAGTTATTAAAATAACCAATATCAAAGCCATTGTTCCTAAAAATTCAACTGTGTAATTAAACATTATATAATATAGATTGATATAATTTATATCATAATTTAGTTCAGTCATTGAGGTGTAGTATCATGTTTTAATTTCATTCTAGGAAACAAACTCATAAAATAAACACGGTCTGTCCCTGTTCCGTGAATACCACTAGTTTGATTATTTGTACCATTATGACCGTATGCTTGTGCACGTTTTCCATTATGGTTGATTCTTTTTCTAATATGATTATTTAAAGCAACGCTGCTATCATACATTGAGGTAGGACCTACTGTTAAATTAGCTGCTGATATCTGTGATAATTTTGACATATATACTATTAAAATATAAAAATTATCCAAAGGTGCTTTCTCCACCGTATACAACATATAGAAATCCATCTTCATCTTTTCTTTCTTCATAAATAGCTCCCATCAACGATGCGGTTGGAACCATTGCTTCATTACAAAACATAAAAATAGATTGATCAGGTGGCAATGCTAATCTTCTACGAATTACAAACATAAATCCTGCCATTGTTAGATCACTAGGCACTAAATATTTGCGTTTATCTAAATCTTTAATATTATTATTGAATCTTTCACATATAACAGGAATTCTATCAGGGTACTTTTCTCGTATTTTATTTGCTTCGGCTTTTCTTTGTGCGAAAGGAATTTTGTCTTTAAAACTTTTCATTTATATTATAATAAAATTTTTTATCTAAATTGAATTGGAAATAATATTATTAATTATATTAAATGACAAATTACATATTAATCGATGGAAGCTACTTTGTATTTTATAGATATTATGCATTATTAAATTGGTGGAAATTAGCTAAAAAAGAAATACCACTTGATAAACCAATCGAAAACGAAGAATTTGTTGCTAAATTTAAAAAAACGTGTATATCAAAAATTTCAATGTTGCCAAGCATATTATCAATAGAAAATCCTACTATAATAGTAGCTAAAGATTGTAAAAGAGAAAAGATATGGAGAATGAATATGTTTCCTCCATATAAAGCTACTCGTAAATACGATGGCTTTGAAGGTGGTCCATTCTTTAAATTAGCTTATGATAGTGTATTTAAAGAAGCAGGTGTAAAATATATATTAAAACATAAGTCATTGGAAGCCGATGATTGTATTGCTATTACAGCAAAACACCTTGTTCAACGTCCTAGTAATAATATTACAATAATAACAAGTGATACAGATTATCTTCAATTGATACAACCAAGAATACAATTGGTTAATTTAAAATTAAAACCAGTTCAAACTGAAAAAAATTCAACAATGAACCCTAACAAAGATTTATTTATTAAAATAATTAAAGGAGATAAATCAGATAATATACCAAAACTTTTTGATAGGTGCGGTAAAAAAAAGATAGATTATTATTATGAAAATCCAGAAGCATTTTTAGCAGAGTTAGAAAAACAAAAGATTACACATAATTTTGAAAGAAATAGAAAGCTAATAGATTTTAGATATATACCACAAGATTTGGTGGATGAATTTAGAGAGGAATGTTTATCTAAACTATATGTATAATGTCAGACTCAAAAGATTATGAAATAGAATTAATGAATTCACCTATATTTGAGGATGGAAGAGATCCAAATACCGGACAAGTTGGTTTTTATCCTGGAAGATTGAGTCCAACTTTTCATCCCATGACAGAAGAAGAATTAGCACAACTAGATAGTTTTGAATTTGGAGAAGGAACTCCTCTTGAAAAGCCAAAGGCAGGAAAAACCAAACAAAAAAAAAAGGAAAAAAAACTAGCAGCTAAATCTAAAAAAAAGGGTGGTAAAAGAAAATCACGAAGAAAAACACGTAGGAAAAATGGTCGCGGAAAGAAAAAATTTAAAAAACACTATATGTGGAATACAAGAGGTAAAAGATATGTAGCAAAAACTTATAAGCAGCACAAACGTGGTGTTAAATTAGGACATACTCACAAAAAACCTAAAAAGAAAAGTCGTAAAAGAAGACGTTAATAACATATTATTAATTTAATAAAATGTTATGAAAGATTTAGGTAAATCAATAATTATTTTTTTTTAAAAAGCAGAAAAGAATATAAACCATTAGTAATCCAACTCCGGTATTATACAAATTTAATATAGGTTTATTTTCTAGATTTTCAAATCTATTTGCGAAATTCTCTGGTAAATCTTTTAAAGCAACAAATCTACTCATTTCATCATAATAATACTTATTTTTACCTCTTACTTTTTTAACTCTGGTTACTGTACTACTAACTTCTTTACATAAAGGTGTTGCTTCTTGACCGAATGCTGTTAAAACTTCAAGAGGGTTCATTTCCATTATATTTTCTATCATACCAGGAACAATGCCTTTGAAACTAGATTCACCTCTAATAAAAGGTAATTTACCTTTTGTTGTATTATCAACAAAAAGCCAACGTTTTGCTTCATGACCTTTTTTCTTCACTGCCCAACATTGATTTTTAAAACATGTAGGAGCAGAAGCGGGACAAACTGTCTTTTGGTCACATCTTCTTCCAGTATTTCTTGCGGGTGCACATTTTCCGGCTGTTTTTAAAAAAAATTTATTACCTAAAGGATGGCTTCCTATTCTAGCAGCTCCATCGCCTTTTGTTAATATCCTAGAATAATTTATTACACCGCCAATATTTCTTGCCAAAGCACCGAAATTACCAGCGCCGCTCATACCTTGTTCCTTTGGTGTTTTAATAAAATCTTGATATCTATAATCTGGGCCAGTAAAATCTTCACCCATTTGATGAGCTCCCGCTTTTAACTTATTGAAAAATTGAGCTGACATTATTAATATATAAGTATAAAAAAAAATATATATTAATAATAACTATGGCATATTACGATGATTTGGAAGAATGTCGCATTTGTTTTGATGTTGGCACAGAAAAAAACAAGTTTGTATCTCCTTGCAGGTGTTCTGGAACAAGTAAATTCGTCCATGTAAAGTGTATAAATAAATGGAGAAGTGTTAATAAAGGCAAAGATGCTTATAATCAATGCATGGAATGTAGAGAAAATTATATAATAAGAAGAAAATTTATAGTAGAATATTATCCATTTGAATTAGAAACATTATCAAGTGAAAGAATACGAAATATATATTTTTGCATGGGTTTCCCTTTTGGTATAGTATTAGCATTATTTGATAGACAACATTATCTTGTTGATTTGTTAAACGGTGGAACTCAAGAACCATATACCACCTATTGTGACTATAATACATATACCACCCAATATAATTGTACCAATACAACTACATTGAAAACAATATTAAGTTCAACAGAAGGTGTGTGGGTAGGTAATTTTTTTTATATGTATTTTATATTTAACGTTCAATCATTATTTCTTTGTTTATATATTTTTTATCGTGTTTACAAAAATATAGATAGAAAGATGAATTATATAGTAGAAGGCGGGTGGTTTAATTTGGGATGGTTAATTTTTCTTTTTAAATATATATTAATTTATAAAACATTTATAAATGTTCTATATTCTCCTTGGGGATTAATTTCTATAAGCATAACAGGAATAGTGTTTGAACCATTTACATACAAATTATATGAAAAAATTAATAGGAAAATAATAAAATTAATAAATTCAAATAATCCAGAATCAATTCAAAATTGGAGTGAAGAACTTGCTAGACTAGAAACGTATGATTTTTCACCGATCACATCGCCTACGGGAACAGGTGCCGGAACTGTAGAATTAGAGGAAATATCAATTGAATCTAGTAATTCAAGTGAATATGAAACAGTTAGTAGCGAAGATACAGAAGATGAAGTAGAATAAAAAGAAGAAGAAAACTAATTATTCGAATTTAACTGAATCGGGTCCCTCAGCTAGAGCTGCCTGTGCTGCTTTTGTATTTGCTTGTGCGACGCCTTTTATTTTATTATTATTTATTCCAATTTGTTCTTTTTGATTTTTTACTTGTTCTTCTAATAGTTTTAATTGAGAACCAAAAGCAAGAACTCTGCTTTCTAAATTATCAATTTCACCTGCTTGTTGTGTTGCTATATTTCTTTGACTTGAACTACACCCTTTTGGTGGAGGATTTGCAGATCGAATTCCTTCTTTTATTTTATTATTAAGACCAAAAATAGTTGATATATTTGGAAATATGTTACTAATTATAATAAAAAGTCCGACTATCATTATAATATTTTTCATTAATACCATTTGTATATTAATGATAAAAAAAACTTAACATTGACTGGGATATTTTTTACAAATATCTGGATCAGGGTTGACGTGTTTTCCTTTAGCGATTTTTCCTAATTTATCAGCAAGTTCAAAATTTTTCTTACTTTTTTCTCTATTCACAATAACTAATTTTTGTAATTTATTATACATTGGCTGAAGCTTACTAAAACCAGTTTCTGCTGTTCTCATTTTACCTTTATTTCTTATTTGATGTCTTTCAAAACATTTTTCATAAGAGTCCATATTTATATCACAAGTAAAATGTTCTTTATTAACCATTAAATGATTTAAAAATAAATATATAAAGAAAAAAATAGCAAGATAACAAATACTTTCCATTATATTATCTGTTTATTTTTTTATTCTTAATATTTATATATGAAATTATATAATTCAAGAAAATGGAGAGTTCATAGAATAAATGCGACAACAACACTTGGTAATATGAATACTGGATTACCTAAATCAATCAAAACTAAGACATGTGTAAAAAATGGTGATTGTAATTTAATGACACACGGTAGAGAATCATTATATACACAAATACTTCCTAATAATAATTTATTCACTAATTCTGATAATTGTGGTAGATCTCGAAAACAAATAATAAGGTCAGGTATGCAACCAAAAAAAGGGAAAAAATATTGTTATGATTATAATGATTATTTAAAAAATAAAAGAAAAAAAACATATGAATCTAAAATACCATCTTCTTTACCTTCTAACGGACAGTCAAATACATTCGGTCATGGCGGAAGTTGTGGTTTAAATGACCCTTGTAATGAAAATGTTACACATTATAATCCAAATAATATGAAATTCAGACAACAAGGAGCGGTTGATAGTAGTTCAAGAATAGATAGACTAAGATACGAAACCATTGTAGGAGAAAGTAGATGTCAAAATGATAATACTAAATGTAATGGTGTATATCCACATTCGTTTAGTCGTTTTGTAAAATATAAAGGACTTTTCAACACTAATCATCAAGAACCTTGTAATTTTGAAACAGAAGCAAGAAGAAAAGCAGTTGGAAACTTTAATGTATCTTGTAAAGTTCCTCAATTACCACCAGTCAATGATTAAGTGTAAAAATAATTTCTATAATTTTTAATGATTTATATATATATTAATGCCTGAAATAGTTAATATATATAATAACACTGGCGAAGGATTTAAAATAGTAAATCCTTACTTAAATGCCGTGAATAATATAAAAAACGGTAAGAACATAATTAGGAAAGACAATTGTCATACACCATTTAGAATGCCTTTATTTGGTTCAAGAAAACAAACAAATTGCGATAATTGCGAACCAAATACAAAAGTTTTAGTTGATAATCATGCTTTATATTGTTGTTATGACCCTTACATCACTTCAAAACAAAATAAAGGTGGGATAATTAAAAATGATTTTATGTATTCATATTCATTTTATTTAAATAATAGAAATAGATCATATGAAAAAAATGTTGTATCGGGAAGTTGTGAAAAAATTGAAAATGAAGATTATAGTTATATTACTACACCAGAAGACACAAGAGAAATATTAGTTTATACAGTAACTAATACAACAGAAGATGGGAGAGGAAAATACCTAATTAATGGGAAAAATAATCCACGACTACAATTATATAGAAATAAAACATATGTATTTGTAATAGATGCGGTTGGTCATCCTTTTTGGATAAAAACTATCTCATCAACAAACGATTTAAACGGATTAACCGAAGGAATAACAAATAATGGCATAGAACAAGGAGAAATAACATTAAAAATAACAAGCGGAGATATTCATCATATATACTATAACTGCCAATATCATTCCGCTATGGCAGGAACGGTCGATGTTTATAATGAAAATAATCATTATGTAAAATGCAATAAATCTATTTTTAAAAAAAGTAATTTATCTCATAATCAAATGGGAGCAGTTTCTCATAGAAGTAGAATAAATAGATTAAAATACAATGCGATTAAAGCTAGAAAAATCGCAAATTATGGTTCTACTTGTAATAATAGAAATAAAAATTGTTATGACGATAATAAACCAAAACATCTAGTAGATATTGCAAAACCGGTTAAATGCACTCCTAAAACATTACATGATAAAATTAGACATAGAAACAAAAAAATTACTTGCGATCCAAATTATGTTGGCGAAGAAGAAGATACATCACCAACAGTTACTTATGTATTTCCACAATTTCAACCACAAAGACAACCGCCACCAGAAAATGGATTGGTGTCTACATTTTATCATAATAATTATATTACTTCATTCTCATTATATAACTTCAAGTATAACCATTTAGAATTCAATACTAGTTTCAATAATAGAAATCCATCTTTTATTCCTGGTCCCGTTGCAACTGAAGATGAAACAACTAATAATCCGTCAGAATCATTTACTTTTGATGTTAGTGATAATCAAATAACATATGTTACACAAACACCTGATGTGACAACTGTTGTTACTACGAATGTAGATACAGGTATATCAGAAACGGATGTATATTTAACATCTACTGTTAGAAATGAGAAATTAGTGACTGGCGAACCAAGTATAAATATTGATGATATAAAGGTAATGAATAAAACAATAAAAGTAGTAGTAGGATTTCAAAATGTATCATATTGGACTTATTCTATAAATAATGGACCACATATTGATATATTATCAGGATATGCCACAATATTTAATGTAGAAAATTATGAAACATATAATTTATCAGTAAAAGGTGTAGATATTCAAGGAAGAACATTATTAGAAGTTTTAAGTACATTTACAACAGTTGAACCGTTGGGAATTGCTTTCCAAGCAATAAACCAGAATACAAATACGGAGACAACAACGGGGACAACAACGGGGACAACAACGGGGACAACAACGGGTGATACATACGACAGCAATAACACTAATACAAACACCAATACTAATACTGATACAACCACTAATACCAATACTGATACTGGTGGAGGCTATTAATTGAATTAATTTAATAAAAAATAATTAAATTAATTTACAAAGATGGAAAACTACAAGCACCGCAATAACACAATATCATATCTACTGAAAAAAGCTAAGCAGAATGGGTTTAATTCACCAATTTATATTGGAAACAAGTCATTACAAGCTATATACAATCAAAAAAGGCAAGAATTCTCTGAATCGGGCTTTGAGTTAATAATCGCGAAGCTTGATTTTATGGAATGTATAAAAAGTTTAAAGGAAGGAAAGATACAAAATTTTTCAAAAAACCTCATTTGTTATTACTTTGGAGAAGATCATGTTTGTTATCAAGACAATTTGAAATCAATTTTAAAAACTTACAAAAAAGTATTTATCATATTTGAATGTGAAAATTACTTGTTTTGGGATCCGATGTATGTCACTCATTCAACGTGTGCTATTATAAACAATGGACGTTGTTATTTCATTAATTCTCACGGAGAAGATTCTAGTGAGATAGATTATTATATATATAAAAAGGAACAAGAAAAAGAAGGGATAGAATGGGATTTAAAAGAAGGGAAAGATTTTATCGTTATATCCAGCTTAATGAAACAATATAATATAAAAATGGAGAATACATTAGAATATATGTATTATGGAGCTAATTTACAAGAGTATGATAATCACGGTATGTGTTTTATATTTCCATATTATATTTGGTATTATTTTGAGAATAATGTTCAAGATAATATCAAATTGTTGGAAAGTGGATATTTGATGGAAATGATACATAGAATATTTTTCAGGGAACACAAATTAGTTCCATACGTTACAAACCTGAAAGTATGGCATTTAAAAAATATCAAACAAGAGACTGAAAAGTGTATACAAAAACAAAAACAAAAATTTTTGAAAAATATAATGGATGAATTTATGGGATATATGACACAGAAAAAAATACAATGTCAATTGCACTAACTTGTGCTAAAAATTTTTTGATTATATTACGGTTTAAATATATTAGTACAAGTATTGTTTATCTTGTTATGTTCTATTTTATTTTGAATACACCAGTTAATACATTTACCGATATTTTGGCTTTTAATATTTTCAAGTTTTTCTTTTCTTTTATCATTGTTATAGATAATTTTAAATGTATTGGAAATATTTTCTATTTGTTGTTTTCCGAAAATAGAATTAATTTCTTCTAGTTGATTTTTTAAGTATAGACTTAAAGGAATATTTAAAAGATTAGTGATTTTATATATATTTATATCTATATTATTTAATACTTTTATAATGTCGTGTAGTTTATTAGTAATAAATGTTGTATCTTTGAATCTAAATTTAGTACAAACAATATATTTTTCAGAATTAGCATAACGACTTGTATTGGGTTTTGTAATGTAAACATTATGATAGAAAATACATAGTAAATGTATTATATCAATAGAAGATTTTAAAAATATGTCGTACATTTTTAATATAAATGAACCGTTGTACTTTTGCATAGCAATAGCATAAGCGACTTGAACGAAAATTAATTTAACAGCCATTCTTTCTTGATTATTAAAATCAATAGAAAAATCAAAACCTCCATCAGCAGTAATAACTTCTTGATTATTTTTATATTTTTCACAACAATATTTAAAGTTATTTTCATTGCATAAATCGCCATCTTTTGTAGAACCATATTCTAATTTTACATTTTCATATTTTTTTAAAAATTTTTCACTTTTTTTCCATCCTGGTATGTTATTATCATGTTTATTGAGTAATGTCATGCCAACATAACTATCTTTTTTATTATTGCGTAGTTTCGCGGTTGCTTCAATGAAACCACCTGGTCCTTCAGCAAGATGAAATGTTTTAATAGGAAAATCATAGTTAATTAAATTAAACGTGTTATATATTTCAGTAATTTTAAAAAAAGCTCTTGAGATAGGTTTATATTTACTTATAGATGTATTAGTATAAGGTAAAGTTGTATGTATAAATTCATACGGATTTGTATATTTTTTAAATGTGTCCCATTCAGACGAACATTTGCTAATATTATGTTTTGTAATATTAAGATATTTTGATAAACTTTTACTTACAAAAGTATCGGGCGTATTATTATTTGGGTCTATTGATTCTATTTTTACAGATAAATTTTTAGGCCTGATATTGTATTTTATTTGATGCAACAGAAAATATAACATTTAAATAAGTATATTAATTATCTTTTAAATGTTTTACGCAGGTAATTTAATTTTCTTTTTGAATTTTTTAACTTTTGTTTTAGGTCTTTTCATAGTTTTTTCAACCTTTTCAAATAGTTCTTCTTGTTCTTTGGTTATAAGTTCTTCTTGTTTATTTGATGTTTTTATTTCTACTTTGGTAGTTAGATTTTCTCTTTTTTTAAATATAAAATAATTATTTAAAAAGGATACATTTTTTTCAGCGTCCGTTAATTTCATAGCATCACCAACCCACGATTCTTTTATGCCACTATCTTCTCTTTCAATTTCGGTTTTCATATCCATAAATAATTCTTGAAATGAACCAATAGAATTATCAAAACGAATACTTCTTAGTTCTTCTTTATTGCATTTGGTAAATCCATAATTATTCATAATTCTTTCAAAATAAGTGAAATTAACCAAGAATTCTGTATGTTTTTTATTAATTGATTCTTGAAATATTTCCACCGGCAAACCTAAACTAGTTTCATCGTCATCGAAATTTTCTTGTGAATATTTCTTTTTAGCACTCCAAATAACATCTCCACTATCATTTTTTTGGTAGTAGGTTTCGTTTTCTTTTAAAGGTTTTAATTTATCAAATAACTTTTTACCATCAAAACAAGTTCCAATAAAGTGTCCTTTTACAGAACAATTTTCAGCAACATTAGTCACAAAATTGTTTAATTTATCAAAATCTTCAAAGAAATAATGTGTTGCAAATTGAACTGAGACAATATTAAATCCATCTCTACCTTTTCCATGAATGTTAAATAAACCTTTGCCTATTTGATTTTTATCTTTTGTTCCTAATCCATAAATTGTTTTCATAATAGCTTTATTTTTATCATCTGAAAAAGCTTCGCCGTTTTTAATATTTTTACTTGAATCACCTTTTAGAAACATACAATCAGGAATAATTTTTCTACCTTGTTGTTTTTCATTCAAATATCTACTAGCAGCACCATCTGCTTGATTTTCAATATTATCTCTAGAATAATCTATTCCAATTACAGCAGATAATCTAGAATCAATCCATTTTGACAAATCACCTGCTTTACCAACAGCAAGGTCTATTAATGTATCACCTGGATTACTTACACGTTTAATTAAATTATGTTTAACATATCTGTTATGAAAATTTCTAAATGATTTTGTTTTAGTAATTGAATTGTGCTTACGATAGTAAACATCATTGTCTTGAATACCATCGTCAACAACAACTTCTCCTGAAAGCATTTCTTCAGTAACCGGATTATGAATTGATTTCCATACACTATTAGCTGTTTTATAATCGTTTCCAAAATTAGGTTGTCCTTTTCTATAAGCAAAAGTTTTATCATATCTAACTTTGATGGCACTCCATTTCCAACTACTAGGTGTATCAAAGTCTTTATTATATTTGAATTCAACAATTGAATCATCATCAAATACATTGCCATCTTCGGCAACCATTAATAATTTATTTCCAACTTTTTTTAAAGGAACATTTGCTATATGCCATTCACTATCTTTTGATATATTATTTGTATAAGGATAGAAAGGAACAGGATAATAATTTTTATGGTTGTATGTTTTTTTTGGTATTTCACCTGTAATCATTGTTTGTATAGGATTTAAAAATCCGTGATTTCTTTGTGAAAAACCAACCCTTAATGTTACTTCTTTATATTGTTGAAGTTCATTTACAGAAGTAGAATTGGTTCCTTCTACAAATTTGGTAAAAACCTTGTCTTTTTTTTCATCTTTATCTTTCGTTGTGTTTATTAGAAAGTCAATAGTATTATGATGAGGAGGTTTCCATTTAAATGAATGATCCCACGTTCCAGAAACTAACTTTTTATCAATTGGGGTAAATATAAGCCCATCAACTTCATATTCATAATAATTATTGTTTATTTTTTCTAATAGTTGTTGGCATTCTGAATAAATGGTAGTTTGTCTATTATCCATGAATTCTTTTAATCTAATATTAATAGGAAGTGGTTTTCCTTTTATTACATTTTCAATTTTTTTCTCATCTATAAGATTTGTATATACAGCTTTTAGTTTATCATATCTACAACCTTTTGGACTAGAATTTATATTGTAAAAATTTAAATTCATTAAATCTTCACCACTTAAGTAATAAATATCAAACATAAGGTATAAATTAATATGATTGCCCGCCTTATCATAAGGAACATATTCGCCATCAATAATAGTTTCAAAAAGGTTTTTATTTTTTGTAATACATCCAATGAATTTGACACCAAGATTAATATCTAAGAAATAAATTTTTCCATTATTTGAAATATAAAACAATTGTCTTGTTCCGTCGGCTTTTTCAGTGATTGTGTATAGGTTATTTATATTAGGAATATCATCGACAACGTTTTTTACAATGTGTTTTCTTTCTAGAGAAACAGTAGCAGGACCAACGAAATATTTTTTACTTTGTCTTTTATAAGCCATATTGTCTTCCATAAGTTTTTCTTTAGAAATTGGTTTTCTGCCTTTTTTATTTTTTGGAATTTCATCTGAAAATGTTAATTCTATATATTTTTTTGTAACTTCATTTTGTTCTGGATATGATATGGGATAATTGGAATCTTGTATTCCAGATAATATAATCTTAATACCGTCTTTCATTTTTTTGTATATATCATCTACGAAAAATTTATTTGATGTGATAGTAGTCCCATCAAAATCAGTCCATTTTGGTGTTCCAAATGTTTCAGGAACTATCATTAAACTTGGATTTACTTGTTGTAGTTCTCTCAATTTATTTTCAATATGACTATAGTTTAATTCAAGTTCTATTTCATAATGAGCGTTGTTTTCAAAAATACCACTATCTTTAATATGATAGTAAGGAACCCATATTAATCTATTTCCTACTCTTTTTACTGCAGGTTCTTTTACAACACTACAATCTATTTTAAAAGGAAAATTATCATTTACGAAAGTATATCTTTTTATATATCTAAAAATTTTAGTAGTATCTTCCCATTTTTCAATTTCACTTTTAATCCAATTACTAGTTCTATCGTCGGTTAATTCTTTTTTATTTTCATCAATAAAGTTTGTTTCAACTTTATAATTGATTTTACATTGATAATTATCGATAAAAATTGGGTCCAATGGGGGTGCTCTATCAGTTGTTTTTGTTTCAGAGTTATATGTAGTTTCATCGTTTTGTAATTTCCTAACTTTTTTGGTTATGAATACATTTTCTTTTAAATTTCCACCTGTATCAGTTATGGTTTCTGATTTACAATATTCACTTACGGCACTAATACCATTAACTTGAAATCTTAATGAAGAGGTTGTAGTTCTACCTTGTAAATTTTCAGTTCGTTGATTTATATTTAAATAATGATAACCATTATCATTTTCCATAATCCAGTTATTTGATTTAAGTTTATTTATAACATTATCAAAAGAAGTTTTTGATATTTTATTAAACTTTCCAACGCCAAATATAATTTCAAGTTCATCAAGGACATCATTATTACGCAATTTATTTCTATACGAAGAGTATATCCATTTATCCAAATAGTTAAATAATCTTTCAGTCGGAGAAATTTTTTCTTCTGAGCTCATATATATATTATAATTTATATATTATTTTAATATATTCAATTTATTAATTTAATTGTTCTTGAATTAAACTATATAACTTTTTCTTTGTGAATTTTTTTTGACCTTCAAATTCAATTTGTATTTTTAACTTTTTACAAATATCTTGTAGTTCTCCTTTTTTATAACTAGATAATGTTTTTAGTGGTTTATCAATATTATCGACAACTATTTTATTTCCTTTAATTTCATAATATTCAGGGTCTTTTTCTTTTATCCATACACCATGATTATTCTTATTTTTTTTTATATAACAAGTTTTCCAAGAAGGGTCAAATATTTTTTCATAAAATAAGATATCTGTTATGTAGATAACATTAAATTTCAATATTATGGCTAATGCTATTAAAGTTTCAAATGTTATATTGGTATCTACAGATAAATTTCCTTCCACATTTTTTAATTTTATTTTTTCATTTTTTAAAAGTTGTTTGTTATTTCTTAGTAAAGGAACAAGTGAGAATTTTTCAATTTTTTCACTAGTAAATTTATTGTTTGAAGAATATATAGCATCCATACCTTTTCTGAAAATATCTATACACCAAAATAAAGTATCACATGAACTAATCGGATAATAAAAAAGGTCTTTTCTACCAATATTAGTATTTGTATTATCTATAATCTTTTTCTCTTTGTTATTAATAGTTGGAATATTATTCAAAATATTAGTAATATTTGCGTTATTCAACATGTAGCAAGATAAAGAACTTAACATATTTTCTGTATTATTCATTAAATAATAAAGGAAATATCTATTTAATACATTTTAATATATATATTATTTTTCTTCATTAGAAAAAAAGTTTTTCTTGTATTTTTTTTTGATTTTTTCTACATCATTCAACGTCTTTTCTTGTTTATTTATATATTTTAAAAAATCATTTATTTCTTTTTGTATTTTTGGTGATAAATTAGATATATTAATAAAACATCCGTTTCTATTTTCAGAAACATTAATATTATACTTTAAAAAAATTTCAAGAATTTTCTTGTGGTGTATATCATCTATATTTTCAATCCTTTTTTTCAAATCCAATAGGTCTGCACTCATTTATATTCATATAAAAATTATATTTAAGTTTTTATTTTATATTTAATTTTTTCATTCCAACTATTTTATCCAGCTCACCTAATATTGAAACGAAATCGTCATTTAATTGATATCTAATGCCAATAACCTTAGCACTTATAATATCATTCTCTTTTACTTTATTATAAGTGTCATTTTTTGTATGATGTTCCCTAGCAATAAATATAGTCAATGGAGATTCTTCGTTATCAATAACAGCCCTAATTCCAGCTTTTGTTTTATTTTTAACTAAACATTTTATTAGCATACCTTCACAAGGTTTACATATGAAACATTCAAAAGAAACAACAAAATTTACATAAGAACCTTCGATTACTCCAGCAGAATATGTTATTACTTGTATTGATTTATTTTTTATATAACCTTCTGTTGAACATTTTCCTTCTAAATTATTTTGCAGCGAAACTAACAAATTTTTTTTTAGATTTCCTCCTAGTAAATCAAATGATAATACTACTTTCCTTTGTAATATACTTTTAATATATATACCGGTTCTTGATTTCTTTCTCGAAGATGAGTTGCTTGATGCCATAATATAATTTAAATATATAATTATATTTTTAATTCAATTAATTATAATTATATGCTTTTTATTTGAACTATTAAATCATCTAGATTTTTAATATCATTATCTTTTTGTATTTTATTTACATCATCAAAGGTATAATTATCCCCCTTTATTGATTGTAATTCTTTACCCTTTTTTTTCTTTAATTTATCTTTCTTTAAATAAGCAGGAAACTTAGATATATTAAACAATACAGAATTTACTGAATTAACAAACCATATTTTTTCATTTTCTCCTTCTTCTTCTCTTAATTGATAAAATCTGTATAACAGTTCTATAATTATTTCTAATAAATTATCAATATTTGGAATATTTTCAATTCTTTCAATTTCTTCGTCTTTCAAATCTTCTCCTATAAATAGTTCTTCATCTTCTTCATATTCATTAGACTCTTTTATATCTATATATAAATTCATCAATCTTACTTTTCCACCTGCTATTTTATTTAATTTTTCTCCCTTGCTTATGTTAGATAAATCTTGGATGTATTTTATTTTGAATATTAGTTCCCCACTTTTATTATGGTTTAATATTCCGATTATTTCTTGGTTTTCTAATTTTTTTAAATCCAAATTATATAGATTTCTTGCTACTTTTGTAATCGATTCGTCGCTCATTTTATTTTTTGAATTGCTCTTTGTTACAATAGTTTTATTTTTGAAATCGGGTAATAAATAACTAGTATCTATTTTGTATTTTTCAAAAAATTGATTAACAATCAGCGACAAATTTTCTGAAAGTTTATCTTTATTATCAAATAATATACGTTTTTTCCTTATAGAAATTTTTTCAATGATAGAATGAAAAGCTATTTCTTTAAAAAGACTGCGGAATTTTTCTTTAATAAATGTTTTAATTGCTAAATTAATACAACTATAAATATTTTTACATTCTTCTTCTATTGGATTATAAACAGTCAAATATAACTGTTCTATATTTTCAATAATATCTTCGTCTTTTGTAATGTCGATTAAATTTGATCTATAACTATATTGAATATTATCTGGTTTATAATAAAATGGAACTTTTTTAGTATATAAAGATTCAATAGGCATTTCTAAATCAATTGGATGGAAAAAATATAAATTACCAATTTCAACGATTTTACCCTTTTTGCCATATATATCTTCCAATAATTCGTTGCTTTCTATCATTAAAAATTCTATTGCTTGGTATATTTGTGAATTGGTATAATTTGCAGAACCTTTTACATAAGATAATAATTCTGATTTTGTAAAAACATATCTTTCTTTAAATAATAATTTAATTCTTTCAATTATTTTATCAATACTCATAATAATAAAAGAATAATCAAATGTAGTTGAATCGCTAAAATCACCTTTAAAATCATCTACATTGCATTTATAATTGCAGTTTTGATAATCACATATTAAAGAATTATTGCGATGACCGATTTTGAAAGTATTTTTGACATGATTTGCCGATTGTTGATAAGAAATATCTATCATTACATTTTTATTCATAAAATCTTGGGATAGATTTTGCTGACTTTCATTTAATACACAATCTACAGAATTTTGTTTCAAAACTCTAGTTACATTTCCTATTTCTAATGCTTTCTTTTCTGCTAATCTATAAACATATAAATCAATAATTTCAGTTTCATTATCAATATATGAACCGTGCAAGAATATTAAACAATTTCTTTTTTCAAACTTTAATTCACAATGAGATTTATATCTAATACCTCTACCTTCTATTTGTCCTGTCCTATATAAATTAAACCAAGGTTCCAATATATGAACTTGCCTTACATTTTTGAAATCTAATCCTTCGGATGCTGCCTCTGATATTATAATTACTTTAATTAACTCGCCTTTTTTATTTCTACTAGAAGTACAATCGATATAATTTTTTTTATCATTTTTTGACAAGTTAGTATCACCTGTCAACATAATATAATTACCTTTTTTGTCATTTTTAGTTACGTGATCTTTATGTAAAATATTATCTTCATTGTATTTGTCAAATCCCATTTCTTCCAAAGCACAGGCAAGTGGTACACAACCACCAGCAATAAAATTAGAATACAAAATGATAATACCTTCAGATTTTTCTATAATATTCATAATGTTAAATATTTTTTTGCTATATAATTTTAGATTTTCTCTATTAAATAGATTTTTATATATACCAGATTTGTATTTTAAGTTTTTATATTTTTTCACTTCCTTTTCTGTGGAATTAAAACAATTAATCAATCCTTTAATACCGGAAATTTTAGTGAATATAGCATCTGTTTCCTGGTCGGTTTCAAAATCTCTATGTGGAAAACAAAAATTAGTTAATTGTAATGGTGTAGTTATTAATGTATAGTTTAATGATTTTCCTTTGGCTCTAAAAATATCACTTGTTTTATTCAAGTATTCGATATATCTACTGTAATATTTCCATTGAGTTTCTTCCATATTATTCATAAACAAATCTAAATTTTGTATTGTATTATCAATATCAGCCCCATTTACCTGTAATTTGGGATAATAATTTTCATTATCTTCCATTAATTTTTTTAATGAATTTTCTTTTATTAAATTTCCATCTGGTAAATTAATATCATAAGGATATAATCTAAATGGAAATGAAAATGGATCTTCACCTTGAAGAGAACTAATATATCCAGTTGATTTTTTTATTAATAAATCTTCACCTGTTTCAGTAAAATTTCCATCACTATCAAATATATCACTAACAGAAACAGTATATCTATTATCATTCCTATTTAATAAATTTAATATCCAAATAATTTCAGAATAGTGATTAAACATAGGAGTTCCTGTAAGTAATAATAATTTCATATTTTCAGTATATGTCACTAAATCAAGGAAATTTTGAGAAGTTTTTTTTAATCCTTTTATTTCACTATCGGGTCTAATATTATGAACTTCATCTATAATTATTAATGTGTTGTTAAATCGTTGTCTAAGAGCTTTTAACTTATTTTTTTTCATACCTTCAATTGTATCGATTTTATTTAATTGAAATTGTTTTACTACTTTGCTAATTTCATTAGAAAATTCAACATAACCATAAAATTTATAATATTTTTTAATGAGTTTTTTAATTTGTTTGACAAGTATTTGCTTGGCTTCTTCTTCATCTAATTCTGAATATTTTGAATCTTTTGTAAATACAATTTCATTTATAAAATTATTGCCAGCACAAGATTTAATATTCCATACACCATTTGTTCTTTTTAATTTAGTTTCATCAAATAGCTGTAATTTATAACCTTCTTGAACTTTTTTATTAGCAACAACAATAATTTGCTTATCAATACCCATTTGTTTATAATAAAATCGTTGTTCTTCTGCTACATTAATAGATGAACACGTTTTTCCTGTTCCCAACCCGTGATAAATTAGTAAACCATTGTATGGTGTCTGTAAAGACATAAAATTTCTAATAAAAACTTGATGGGGAGCAAGTTCAAATTGTTTATTTTTACACATTTTATCTTGAATTTTTACAATATTTTCAATATCTTCTTGAGTTTTTTTATTATAAGTTGTATTTTCAAATTCTTTTTTAAGACTTATTTTTTTATTAAATTGTGAATCTTCTAATAATGGATATAGAGTATTATATTTTTCTGTTTTATTTAAACTATCTCTTTCTGATTTTTCCTTGCAAATAAGAAATTTTTTATATCTTTTATCCTCATAATTTAATTTATCAGAATTAACATAAGATACTATTTTTTCTAATTCTTCTTTATCACTACAATGGTCTGTATTTAATTTTATTGTTATTTTTTTGCCTTTACTTTTTTTATTGCCTTTTTTCTTTTCTTTCTTTTCTTCCTTTTCTTCCTTTTTTGTAGTTTTTTTTAAAGATTCTGACGTTTTAAAAAAGGGATGATCTTTATTTTTTAAATATAATTGTTTAATTTCTTCCAAGCCTTTTTTACCTTTCCATTGTTCGTCTGGATTTTCAGCAGATTCAATTAAACCTTTTTTTGTATATTTAAATTTACTTTTATCACCAAGATTTCCTTTCAAAAAATCATTTATATTGCTTTTTGTAATCCATAATTTTTCGTGGTCAAAAAAATAAACTTCTTGATCTCCTAATTTTCTATCAGGATAAGATTCATTGAATTTTTCTTCTTCGTCCTTATCTTTAAATTCTATCCATTCTTTTTTCATTTTAGTTCCAATTTTGCGAGTATTAATTTCAACCCCCCTGGGTTTATTTTTAGTTTCAAGACGAATTCGTAAAAATATAGTTTTGAGTTTTCCAAATAATTCTGTTATATCATCTTCTTGATTTGACATTTATATATTATGAAAACAAACTATATTTATGTAAAATTTTATCAATTCTTTTAATTAAATCTTTTTTTTCTATATTGTAAGGTCTAATAAGTGATAAACATTCGTCTAAAGAAACCCATTTCATTTTACTAACTTCACTTTTTTGAAAATTTAATAAATTTCTTTCATTCATCATGTATGCCAAATAATATTTGTGTTTATAGGATTTAAAATTAGAACCCATGAAAATTTCCTCAAATGGTAAAACATTTTTGATAATAACAAAATCATTTTCATGAAAGCCCGTTTCTTCTATAAATTCTCTAGTAGCACATTTTATATCATTTTCTTGATAATTGCGTCTTCCTTTTGGAAATCCCCATTCAGGATAAACCCAATTTGTATTACTTGTTTCAATTAATTTATTTAAATCGTAAAATTCATTATCAATATAAATACCATCTTTAAGCTGTAAAAGTTTTTGATTTGAATTTTTTTCTTCACAATTATATTGTTGTCCTGAAAAATTTCCCCAAAGTTCATTCCATAAAAACTTAAAAGATTTAGTCAGTATTTTATTTTTTTCTTCAATAGTCATTTCATTTATAAGATTTTGAATATAACTAACATTATATAACGGATATTTTCCTCTTATAAAATCTACATATCCTAGTGTATCTTTTCTACATATTAATAAATATTCAAGATTTCCATGCGTATCTTTTTTAAAACAAGCAATTCCTGAACTAGTAATTGGTTTTTTACATGAATGGAATAGATGTCCGGATCTTCCACAATTGTTGCAAAACTGATATGGTTTATTCATTTAAATATAAATGTTGCTTTGTTTTTATTATTTTTTTATTAATATATATTATATGAAACAATATACAAAACGAAGAAATGGAATAAGAAGAAAGTCAAGAAAAACGCGTAAAAGTAAAAAGAATATAACAAGAAAAACTAAAAGAAAAAAAACAGGGGGATATAGATATAATATGGGTCAAATCGTTCATGTTCAATATTCAATGGATAATGGTACGTATCAGTGGTGGAGAGGTAGGGTTATAGCGATTGATGGAAATAATATTCTTGTATCTTGGGGATATCAAACACCAGATGGATTTCCCGCACAAGATTGGGTTAATCCTAATGGATTTAGAATTTCTCCTCCAATTAGAAGGGGTGGAAGAAAGAAAAGAAAATCGCAGAAACGGAGACGGAAAAGCAAGAAGAAAAAAAGGGGAGGAAATGAGCCAAATCAGGATTGGCCTGAAGACCCTATAGCCCCTATAGATTTATGTAAAAAAAAATATAATGATGTAAACTATCGGCATTTAACTGACCGTCAAGCAGATCGTTATTGTATAAAAACACATAATGAAAATTCAAAGTGTATCGATGGTGATTGTAAATTTATAGAAAATACTAGACCTAGAAATGATCCTAGTTCAATCTATGATGATGATTTGGTGAGGAGATACGACGAATTGCGGGATGGGACTTTTCATCAACGTGAAGCAGAATACGTAAGAGAGAGACGAGCGGGTATAGACTTACTAAATCAACGTTTAGCAAACAGGTCTGTATCACCAGATTCGGTAACATACTGAAAAAAAAGCACTATATAAAGTTTTATGAATAAATATGATTAAAATTATATTTATTGATATAAAATGACATTAAACCCATATGTATGGTTGCCACATTTTGAATTTACATTACAAACAATAGCAGTTCAATATCCAAAAAAACCAAATGAAGTTACTAAGAAAAAGTATTATGAATTTATTAGTAATATACCAGTATTTTTTCCAATAAAACCATTGGGGAAATCTTTTTCAAATATGTTGAATAAATATCCTGTATCTCCATATTTAGATAGTCGCACAGCTTTTATGAAATGGACGCATTTTACAATAAATAAATTGAAAGAAAAACTAGAACTACCACAAGAAAATTTTTATGAAAGTTTAGAGAAATATTATCATAATTATAAGCCAAAAGAAATAATAGAACAAGAAAATTATGATAGTAAAAAGAAGTATATAGAAGGCGGTGCAATAATATTATTAATAGCTTTTATTTATTATATATACAATAATGATTAAGATAAATAGATATTATCCACCAAAACCATTTTATGAAATGACAATAGAAGAACTACAAAAATTTGTTAAATTACAGAATTATAAAGATAAAAAAAATAATAGAACAAAGAAAAAAAGGAAAACAAGAAGAAGATATAATAACAAAAATAAAACACGTAAAAATATAAATTAAATATATATGGGAATTGATAAATGGATATTTTTAATAACAGTATTTTTAATGGCGGATACATATTATGATGGAAAATATACGAAATGGTTAATATCAGGTAGAAAATATTATAAAATGATTACATACGGAATGATAGGATTATCATTATATATATTTATAAAAAGACACCCAACAGAAGCAAAAGGTATGATGGGGCATGCATCAGAGATAGTTAAATATTTACCGGTGGATAGAGAGACAACAGATTTATTAACACCATTTTTAGATTTTACAAATGCGAATCAAAAAATAAATAGTATGATTCAGCCAGTACAACAAACAATGAATTTTCAATCGCCGCAACTTTCAAGAATTATGAGTTCAGGTTTAGGAAATTCAAAAAGAAGTGTAAGCGAAACTAAAAAGAAATATATTGCTTCACAACAAAATTGGAAATGTTGTGATTGTGGTAATCAATTGACACATACATTTGAAGTGGATCATAAGATTGATTTACAATTTGGTGGTTCGAACCATGTGACAAATTTAAGAGCAAAATGTGTTGGTTGTCACAAAAATAAAACAGTAGCACATAAACTACAATAATTTTATATAAATTAAATATAAATAGATATGGATTTTAATAATATACAAGCAGATTATTTTGATGTAAAAAACGGAGTAATTTCATTCACATCTGTATTAATATATGCACCATTAGTCCTATTAGTATTATATATAATTTATTTATTTATACCATTGTTAATAAGTGGCATACAAGGGGGCCAGAATATAACAGAAATATTAAAAACAATAATGAAAAAAATAGCACAAGTATTTTATCTTGTATTCAGACCAATAATATTTATATTAAAAAAAATAGTAGGAGGAATAATTTATTTATTTGGAGATGCTTGGTCTAGTAAAAATAAATTAACGACTATAGTTTGTTTAATATCATTTATAATAGTGATTACATCAAGTTTATTTTTTTCTTATGGAACACCTGAAACAATAGGGATCTATGGTAAAGTTATAACACCATTATTGATTACCTTATTGGCAGTTTCAGTAGTATATGTTTTTATGGTATTTAATAGGTCAATGAAAGATACTGGAGTAGAAAGTAATAAATTTCCAAAGTATAAAGATTTTTCAGAACAAACGGCTTGGTTATTTAGAAGAACAAATATGTATTTATATGCGGTTGTTTGTATGATTGTTATTTTGGGAATATTGGGTTTGGGTACTTGGTATGTATTTTCATCTGGTAAAGAGGGTGGATATGCTGCTACACAAGTATCAATGTTAATAGGAGGGATAATATTATTGGGTATAATGCACCTTGTTTTTAAAAGTATGAATATTTACAGATATTTGGCTCAAAATAGATTTTTAGAGTTGATATATAATTTTATATTTTTAATACCTTGTACGTTAGCTGATATTGTGAATTATTTATATAAAGAATCAGAACACACACCAAAAGTAGCATATTACATTTTAGGAGTTGAAATGGTTCTAATATTGTTATGGGTGTTAATACCAATAATAAAGAAGAAACTATATTTGAGTGTTAATCACGAAAAAACTGGATCTTGGAGTTACGAAACTAAAGCAATTCAAGATGGGATAGATCAATTGGAAAGTGAAATAGCAAATTTGAAAAATATACATCCATCAATCGAAACATATTATTTTTGGTCTCAGGTAATGAAAAATAAATTATACTTAGATGGTAAATCCGATGAATTAAAAGCGTTAATATTGAAATACGATATTAAAGAAGAAAAAATAATAGAAAATATAATAAATGACGTTAAAGTTCACAGTGAAAAAATATTCGAAAAACAACAAGAGATAGTAGATTTAAAAGCACAACTAGAAATAATAAATAAAAAATATGAGAAAGAAGATGGAGTTCCAGTATCAGTTATTTTACAAAATCAACCTTCAAAATTAGACAAAAAAAGACTGATAGGTGATTATGAAAAATTAAGAAAAAATGGTGTATTGCCCCTTAATGATTTTAGTTATGACTATGGTATTTCATGTTGGGTTTATATAAATAGTACACCACCAAACCACTATAAAAAACAAGATAGGAATTTGTTAAATTTTAGTAATAAACCAAAAATATCATATAATCCTCATAAAAACCACATAGTAATATCTACAAGAATAAGAAATAAAACACACGGTGTTATACATAAAAAGCACTACATAGAAAAAATAAAATTACAAAAATGGATCAATTTAGTAATAAATTATGACGCGGGTATTTTAGACGTTTTTATGGATGGTGAATTAGTATATTCACAACCGGGTTTAATTCCTTTTATGTCAACAGATACAGTAGTAGTGGGGGATACTGAAGGTATAAAAGGGGGGATATGTAATGTTGTATATTTTGCTTCTCATATATCCAAAACAAGAATAAAAACAAATTATAATTATTTAAAGAACAATAATCCACCAGTTATTTAGATAAATTTCTAAATGTATATTATATTATGGAATTAAAAACAGTATTGTTATGGGTAATTGTTATTCTTGTCTTGTACTTAACATATTACTACTTTTTTAGAGATACAAGTGTTGCTGATTTAGTAGGAATGCATAACGCGCGAGTAGCACAGGTAATAGCACCAGAAAAACTACCAGGTGGAGCAGGAACACTTGATTTCACCTTTTCTATTTGGGTTTATGTAAATAACTGGAACTATTCATATGGTAAAAGAAAAATGATCTTGCGTAGAACAAATGTAAAGAATGAAGTATGTCCTCAACTTTCTTTAGCAGCTACAACAAATGATTTAGAAATTTTATTATCCACTTATAGTGGTTCGGAAGCATCTTCTTCAAATGAAGCTAGTTGTGGTGTCAAAAATATTCCTTTGCAAAAATGGGTTCATATCTTAATGACAACCCAAAACAGAACTCTTGATGTATACATTGATGGTAAATTAGTCAAAACTTGTATGCTTGGCGGTGTAGCAAAAATGGATCCAACCGCACCATTACAACTGTGTCCCGAAGGTGGTTTCTCAGGTTTCACATCTAAATTAAGATACTATTCTAGATCTGTCAATCCAAGAGAAGCCTATGAAATATACAGGGAAGGATACAGTGATAGTTGGGGAGGCGAACTAGCAAATAGATACAAAGTTAAATTGGCATTCTTTAAAGATAATAACGAAGTCAATTCATTTTCATTGTAAATTATCTATATACATATATATACAGATAATGTCATATTCAAGTTTTGGAAATAGTTATGGGCAGTCTGGCGGTATCGCCGCTGATTTAGGAAGTGCTGCCGGAAATATACAAGGTGGTTTAAGTGCAGGTTTAGGAAAATTTAAAAATAATAAATATGTTTCAGGAGCAACCGATTTTCTTTATTCAAATTCTTTAGTAGCTAAGGTTACATTTTTAATTTTGGCTGTATTGATTTTTGTATTCTCAATGCGAACAGGAACACAATTATTGTCGTGGTTTATGGCACCTAACCCTAACCCTATTTTGATGAAAGGTATGAAATCGGGTAAAAAGTTTTTAAGAATTATACAAGATCCTAGACATAGAGATGCTATACCAGTCTTAAAATCTAAAAACGAAAGAGAAGGTATTACATTTACCTACTCAGTTTGGTTATATATTGAAAATTTAGTATATAAATCCGGACAACGTAAACATATATTCCATAAAGGAACAGGTAAATTTGGAACACAAAGCAAACCATGGAGAGCTGAAGGCGGTAAAGAAATTCAAACTAAAGACATGGCTTTCCCTAATAATTCTCCTGGTTTATTTATTGGTGAAGATAAAAACGAATTAATTGTTGTTATGAATACATTTAACAACGTTTTAGAAGAAATTAAAGTTCCAAATATCCCTCTTAATAAATGGATTAATGTTGTTATTAGAGTGAATAACTTAAACCTTGATGTATTTGTTAATGGTTCTATTGTAGTAAGACACGTATTTAGTGGTCCTGTAAAACAAAATTATGGTGATGTTTTTGTAAGTGCTAATAACGGCTTTGATGGTAGTATGTCTAATTTAAGATATTTTAACAGTGCTTTATCTAGTGCACAAATTCAAGACCTTGTTAGAGACGGCCCCGACCTTACATCTGATAAATCAATGAATGTATTCCCACCTTACTTCTCTCTACGATGGTATTTTGGTGGTAAAGGCGTCGAATAAATAATTTATACATTATAATTAATAATTAAATATAATGTATTAAAAATTACTTTCTTAAATTTGGATTTACACATATAGATTCGCTTGGGAAAATATCTCCACTAATGCATTTATCACTTTGTGCTATTTCGGCACAATGTCTTTTTCCACCCAAATTACCTACATAACAATATTGTTTTTTTTGATGATTTAAATCATCGTGCGATGATAAATCTGGACTTGGAACTGATTTTGGTATTTTTTCTTCTTCTTTTTTCTCTTTTTTGCTTTCTTTACCCTTATGAATACGTTGTCTTAATTTTGAAATTGTTTCTTTTTTACTTTCAATCGTATCTTCTTTTTTATTAATATTTTTACTTTCCTCTGGTTCAAGTAAAACCTTTTCTATTGCTTCGGCTCCTCTTTTTGTTTCTTCCTCAGTATTTTCAACTCCTTGTCCTAACATTTTAGCAAATAATGTAACGCCTTCTGTCATATAATAATATACATTCAAGCCTAAAACCACGATCATTAATATTAAAAATAAAGTTTTAATCCAAAACCAATAAGAACTTGGAGGATCAACCCTTAATATATTTGGTTTGTCCGCGGCTGTTGCTAAAGGAGTAGCTGTTTGTAATATAGGTACGGTATTTTCTACACCACTGTTTGACATATATATTAATACACGTTTAAAAATTTATATTTATAACATAAATTTTTACTAAATTAGCGACGTCTTCTTTTTTTAGAACAGCCACGCATATTCATTTTCCTTCTTCTTCTTGTTTTCTTCTTTTTTCTTCTTCTTGTTTTCTTTTTCTTTCTTCTACGTTTTCTTCTTGTTTTACCTCCCCTCTTTATGCGTGGAGGCGGTGTTCTCCTTTTTAGAGTTGAAGGCAAAGAACGCATAGGTGTTCTCTTTTTAAGGCTTGGTGGTATGGCATGAATTCTTGCACGCAACTGTTGGATTTCTGTAGGTTTTGCTTTATCGCCTCTTAATTGATGTTTTTTATAAAATTCAGCCATTTTCTGGGTGACAAATGCGGCATCATCCTTACTATCCTTTTTTACCTTTTTCATTATATTTTTGGTTGTTAATAACTGTCCTTTACGCGGTGGAACCGGAGGTTTTCCATATCGTAATTTTAAAGGCATATATAAATTCTAAATATTATTTAATTAAATAAAATTTAGATGCTTAGCGTCTTCTTCTGCTTCTTCTCTTCTTGCGAGATTTTCTACTTTTTCTAGTGCGTCTGCGTTTTCTTTTTCCGCCAGACAAAGCTCTACGAGTTCTACGTGCGCGACTTCTACGTGCCATTATATACATTATAAATATTATATAAAATTTATAATGTTGTTCCTAAATTATTGTCCAGATTTACGATTAGGGTTTTTAAACTGAGTTAAAGTACAACCGCAATTGTTTCCTTTATCCCCTGATCTTGGAAAAAGCCTAAAGTTAAACAAACGAACACCGATTCTATTTGGATTTCCTGCTTTGGCACCCGAGCCATATTCTACTCCATCTATTGTAATCTTGTCATTTGCGGTTGCTTTAGCTGCTCTTAAACGTTTATTGCTAGGATTAACTGGCATTTATACATTAAACAAAGAAAATATTTACTTGTTTCGTGGGATCATATTTGTTATCGCATCCATTCTATTTAATTTATCTATTGTTTTTTCTAAATTACCAGCATTCCAGTTATTATTAAATAAATAATCTGTCATAGGTTTTAGTTCATTTTTCTTTATTTGTTTGTATATATTATTAATTTTACCTGTAACCTTAGATATCGTTTTGCTATCTCTATATAATGGTATATTAGCATCAAATGGTTCTGTTAATAATGATATAGCAAAATATATCATTGTTTTCCGTCTTTTTTTAGAACCAGGCGAATATCTTACGCTAAATAAATTAAGCAAAGCTTCTATTATTTTTTGTATTCCTTCGGGATGTTTTTTTGACTCTTGAAATATTACATCCCATATTATCCATATAATATCATTTTGATATTTACTTTCTACAGGTGCTTCTCTTCTACTTCCCTGTGTTTTAATTTGTTTATTTTTTTTACATATACTTTCAAATCCCAATATCCATTCCACCCAATAATATGCTTCAGAACTGTTCTTGTTATTCTTATCTATATTCCAAGCCAATTCGTTTATAGATATAAAAAGCTCTTTAGGATCATCTTTCCTGAATATTTTATTAGCATAATCAACCGTTGGTGCTTTCAATTTATGTGTTAAATTTACACTATGGTATTCTTTATCTTTTATTTTTGGAGAATCATAACTATTTTTCTTTTTTGATAAACATAATACACATATCACCTCTGCAAATAATTTTCTTATTTTATCATTATTTCTTAATTTTAATTCATTATCTGAATATCCGCTATTTAAAATATTTTTAAAATCGTTAAGCCTTATTTCAATATACAATGGCAACCGAGGGTTTCCTAAATTTATGAATTTACTTATAAATAAGAATATTGTATCCCACAAAAGAACATAATGTCCGGCACATATTAATTCAACGCTCCAATATACACTTTCTTCTATTTTGTTCGCAAACAAGTAATTTAGTAATTCTTTTTTAGCTTCTGATTTTTTGTATCCTGAAAAGGATATTGATCGAAAATCTTTCTCTAATCTTTTGTCATTAATTTCATTATCATTCATTATATTAGATTTCATATAAAAAAAATACCATTAATACATATAAGATGTTTCGAAACATTACAAGAAACTTTAAACAATTTATTCATTTTTTTAACAAAACATCCGTTTGGTGTAAAGCTACATTAATTATTATTATTATATTATTTTGCACTACAATAGTAAATAGAAATCGTAAAGAAGTAGAAGCTTTTACACAAAGCAAAAAATTTGTTATGAAAAATAATAATACATTATATGATGATTTCTATTGTTCTATCTATGATGATTTATTTTATGATGATAAAAAGTACGCTCATCAAGTAACTAATATTGAAAGAATTGCCAAAATAAATAAGAATAGTAATATATTGGATATTGGTTGTGGAACAGGACATTTTGTTTCACATTACAAACAAGATGGTAAAAAAATTGAAGGACTTGATAAATCTGGAGCTATGATTAAATGTGCTAGAAAACATTATAAGGATTGTAATTTTAAACACGGAGATGTTTTAAAATCAATGACGTATGAACCAAATACTTTCACACATGCTTTAGCTTTTTTTTATACTTTATATTATATCAAAGATAAACACTTATTTTTCAAAAATGTATATGATTGGTTGAAACCTGGTGGTATGTTAGTCATTCACTTAGTAAATAGAGACAAATTTGATCCTATTGTTAATGCAGCCGACCCTCTATTAATGGTCTCCGCTCAAAAATATGCTCCAAAACGTATTACAAGTTCAGCCGTTAAATTTAAAGACTTTGTTTATAAAGCCAATTTTCAATATGAAAAAGGAAATGATAAAGCTAGTTTTACAGAAACATTTACTGATGATAAAACACAACATGTGCGTCAAAACGAACATACCTTGTATATGGAAAAACAAAAAGATATATTAAGTAAAGCAAAAAAGATAGGATTTATATTAGAAGGTAAAATTGAAATGACAGAAGTTCAATATGAATATCAATATTTATATTTTCTTAAAAAACCAGAATAAATTATATATGATTTTATATATAAGTTATGCCACCAAAAAGAAACCCAAATAAAAATAAAGAGAAATTAGAAAAACAAAGAAAGAAATTTGAAGAAGAAAGAAGAAGAAGAAAGGAAAAGATGGATAAATTAATGGAACAGATGGCTGCTACACGAGAAAGGGCTGAAAGAGACCTTAGAGAATTTAGAAAAATAGAATTACAAATACGAATGGATAAAAATAGAAAAGAAAATAAAAAATTTAATGATTTAAAAGTAGCATCAAAAATAGCATCAGCTTTAAATAGAAAAGACAGCAACGATGATTTTGCAGCGGATGCTATCGCATTATTACAAGAAATTGGACCAATGGAAGAAGAAGAAGAAGAACAAGGTATTAGTATTGGTAAGTTAGAATCTGCTTTAAGATCAGCTAAGGCGAAACCACGCAAAAAAAATAAAAATCTTTTAATGAAAGGTAAATTGAAAATATGGGGCGATAGTCCACCTAGTGATTTAAATTTTGATGGAAAATTAAGAAGACATGGCAAAGGAGGAAGAAGAACACGTAAAAAAAGAGGTAAAGGAAGTCGTCCAAACAGTCCTCAACAAGAATTTGCCGATCAAATGTCACCTCCTGTAGATCCTTTTGTAGCTTTACTACAGCATTATAATGATCAACATAATTCTTTTATACGTATCATTTTTGAAGATATATGGGCTAATAAAGATAGAATGTTATTTCAAAAAATTAAAAAAGCATCAGGAACAAGGGATGATAATATTGTAATACAATTAATGAAAAAAGAATTTATTATGGCACATAGCACGTTGATTCAAAATTTTGATAGAATTGTAGAAGATTATAGAAATACAGTTCATCAAGATAGTCTTCGTAAAAAATTTTTTTTTGAAAACAGAACTTTAATAGATTGTTTTGATACAGTAGAAAATTCAAAATATATAGTAAATTTGACAGAGAATTTAAATAAACATCACTATCTATTTTTTCTTTATGTTTTAAAATTTCTTCAAATAGTAGTAGGAAAGATTAGATCCGATTCAAAATTAAATACTCCATCTGGAAACTATGAAATAGACCCAATTGATTGTTTTGCGTTATTGGCTATTGTAGCATCATATTATAGAGTATTTAGAGTATCAAAAAGATTGCAAGTTCCACAAGTATTTAATGATTTGTGTAATACCATTTTACTAATTCATAAACCGGACCTTATGAATAAAAGTTTTAAAGGTTGGCAAAGAGGAGGAAGAAAGAAAACAAGAAAAAGAAGAAAAAAACGGAAAAATAGAAAAAAAACCCGAAAATAATTTATAAAATAATATTAATTATGAAATTATTATTACTATTATTAATACTATACTTAGAATTGACTTTTTGTGAAGTATTTATACATAAAGAAATATATCATAACAAACCAGATAGTTTTATACGCAGATATGGAATATACGGAAACGAACATATAAATCACCATTTAGATGTCTTGAATGATATGAGTTTGAAAGAAGGTTATCACGAAGATGGATTATTTTTTGATTCATTTGACTTGATTTATATAACCTTGTTAATATTTATTGTATGGTATCCAACGGTATTATTATTTTATCAAGTAGAATGGTATTATATTTTTATAGCAGCTGTATTAACATGTTTATTTTACAAAGTAATGTGGGATAAATTACATTATGCTTTTCATCAAATAGATGATATTGGAAAATATAAAGATAATTTCATTTTTAAATGGTTATATAATAATCACAAGGTTCATCATTTAACCAAAGGAGAAAATAAAGGAAATTATAATATAATATTTCCTGGTGCAGACCATATTTTGGGTTTATATAATAGCAAAGTGAATTAAAAGATAAACGATATATAATATAAATATTATGAATAAAATACAACAGGTAATTAATGATGATTGTATCAAAAAAATAAAAGAAATGAAACCAGAAAGTGTTGATATTATTATATGCGACCCACCATATAATATTGGTAAAGATTTTGGGAATAACAGTGATAAACAGAAAATGGATGTTTACTTGAAATGGTGTGATGAATGGATTAAAGAATGTATAAGAGTATTAAAACCAACAGGAACATTATATATTTATGGATTTAGTGAAATTTTATCTTTTATAAGAGTTAGAATTAATATCAATGTTAGGTGGATTATATGGCATTATACAAATAAAACAGTTCCACGATTAAATTTCTGGCAAAGAACACATGAAAGTATTTTGTGTTGTTATAAAGAAAAGCCAGTATTTAATAGAGATGATGTAAGAGAACCATATACAAAAGGATTTTTAAAAAATGCTGCTGGTAAAGTAAGAAAAGCAACAAAAGGTAGATTCAGTAAAGGAGATAAAGAAACCGTTTATAAAGCACATCAAAACGGAGCATTACCTAGAGATGTTATTAAGATTTCAGCATTAGCAGGTGGAGCAGGGAAAAAAGAAAGAGTAAATCATCCAACACAAAAACCATTGGAATTATGTGAAAAATTAATAAAAGCAAGTATGAATAAAGAAGGAGAAACCTTGGTGGTTATACCATTTGCTGGTTCTGGTAGTGAATGTGTAGCAGCAAAAAAGTTAAATGTTAATTTTATTGGATATGAAATAAACGATGAGTATGTTAAGTTGTGTAATGAAAGATTAAAGAGTGATTAAAAAATATATTTATTTTAAAATATATTTTCTTATTTGAGGTGTTTGGGAGAGAAAAACACAGTATTTTTATCGGCGTCTGCGCCGGGTTCTTCTTTTACGTTTAAGAGATCTTCTTCTTGTTTTTCTTTTTCTTCTTGTTTTTCTTCTTTTAGTTTTACGACGTTTTCCTCCTTGACTTTTTTTAGCTGCTGGTTTTTTAGCTGCTGGTTTTTTAGCTGCTTGTCCTGGTGTAACTGTAAATCTTCCAAATTGAAAGGGAACATCCTTGCTTTCGTTCTTCAATATTTCTTTTGCACGATCAAGCGCACTAGGATTGTACATATCTGCACTTGTCATTCTTTTGAATACTGGTGTTTTGCCTGTTTTTTCAACACTAACTAAATATTTTCCATCATTATTTTTTGGACCTTTATATGCAATTTCAATACCTGAACCATCATCCGCTACTAATTTGTGTCCTGGCATTAAAGTATCTTCTTTATCAGACATATATAATCTATTTAGATTTTTTATAAATTTTTGATAAAGTTTCTTGGGTAAAATCTTCTTCAAATTTTTTACATCTTATTAAATTTTTAATACACTTGATCAAGTCTTCATCTTCATCTAATAATGCTTCTTCTTGAACAACGATGGAAGGGATTTTATAATTAGGATTTGTTAAGTTTATTGTATACTTTATATGATTTTCTTTTTCATATATCTCGCCAATTTTAAATTCAAAATTATCTAATGTTAAGGTTTGGTTAAGTTCAAATGAAGGAGCCCATTTTGCTTCAGCAATAACACATTCGTCCTTTAATAAAGTATGCATGTATTTAACTAAACATTTCATTTTTTCACAAAATAATTAAGTTATTTTCAAGTTGATTTTTTATAATCAATTAATAGAATGCTTTTATATGCAATAATGATAATAATATTGATATTAATTGCCTTGTATCTTTATTACAAGTTTAAACATTCATTTTGGTCTAGACAACCTGTATTTCATATTCATAATTTATGGTATTGGTATGATCCACCGGGGTTAATACAAAAAGAAAAGCCAGAAAGGAATAAATATTATAAAGGAGATATTGAATTTGATACATTTGATAATATTTCAGCCGAAAAAAAAGCACTATTAATAGAATTTATTAAAAATAATTTTTTACCAAACAAGATAGAACAATACACACCTACTGAAAAATCTATAGTAAATTATTTTACTGGACATAATGACAAGGTTTTTGTATCATTACATTATAAAAATCGTTTTACAAAATTAAAAAATATTATTAGCTGCATGACTACAAGACCACTTGAGTGTTATGTTAATAATGATAAATTTATATTGTATTATGTTGATTATCTTTGTGTCCATCAAAAAGAAAGAAAGAAGGGAATAGCACCAATAACTATATATTCACATTATGTAAATCATAGATTTCAACATGATAATACTGTATTTTTCTTTAAAAGAGAAGGGGAAACTACATTAATAGTTCCATTGATGGTTTATCAAACATATTTTTTTGATATATCATGTTGGGATAAAGATGTTACATTCGATCAAAGTTATATAATGACATATAAATTATCAAAACAAAATTCAACATCATATATGCAGTTATTAAAGTTAATTAGAAATAATTTTGATTGTGTTATTGTTCCTAATATTTCAAATTTGTTGCATTTATGCAGTGAAGATGAATTGATAATTACAATATTAAATATCAATAAAGAAGACAAATGTATCTATATATTTAGAGATCCGCATATAACATATGAAGGTGAGAATAGTATAGAGCTATTAGCATCTTTCAATAACAATCAAACAAATGAATTATTTACATTGGGAATGTTTAATAGTATAAGAATGATTAATAAACAAAAAAAATTTAACATATTATTGATTGAGGATACAAGTGATAATAATATCATATTAAAAATAATATTAAATAGATATGATAGCTATTTACAGACTTCAGCTTCATATTATTTTTACAACTATGCTAATCTTCCTATAGTAAGTAATAATGTGTTTTGTATTAATTAACGGGTATATTTGCCAGCTCTTGCGAAAGAATCAATCACAAAAATAGTAAAAACGCCTAAAAACATATATAAAACAAGTTCTTCTGTTACATTTTTATTGGGTTCATCTTTGTTTTCTTCCATTAAATGAATTAAATAGTTTAACTTTTTCATTAATTCGTCTTTGTTTTGAAAGGTGCTTTGATTTTGTGGATTATTGTAATAGGGAACATATGAATCATAATAACTTTTCATTACATCATTATTTAAGTTGTTATAACCTTCGATAGATACGGCACTATCATCAGCAGGTTGATTTAAACTATTTTGATTATCTAAATTCTCAACAATATCAGCAGGGATATTTGTTAATTCTGCTTTAGGAGGAGGATTAAAATTTGCTAAACCTTCACCATCGCCATCCATTTCTTCCATATTTTCATGCATGTTTTTCATAGAGTTTAGGAATTCTTCTGCTTTGACACTTGGAAGTTTAGCTCTTTTTCGTATAGTCTTATTTTTTCGCTTTTTATACATGTTGCTTAATAATTCCATATCTTGTTTTTGATCTTTATTAAATTCTGAAAATCCTAATTGACTAGCCATTCTTATAAAAATCATAGATAATTTTTTATTTTTAATAAACCAAAAAAATGTCTATTTATGTATATAAGAATGAACCACTATATTGAATTATTATTAGCAGCTTCGATAGTTGTATTACTAATGCATGTGCCTGAATTTTTACAAGAAATGGCCGCAAGTAGTTTAGGTAAAATGTTATTATTATCAGTTGTTGTATTTTTATTATGCTTTTGCGGTAAAAATGCTGGTATTATGGCAGCTGTAATTTACATTATTGTTGTCTATAAAACAGATAAGGAAAATTTTCAATTGTTTGAAGGATTGAATATAAGCGTTTCCGCCGGATCTAATACTCCAAAAGACGACGCTTCATGTAAAGCAGCAAATAAAGATTATCCAAAATGGGATACTGCACAAAAGAAATGTGTTGCGGAGACAGCAAAAAAAGAAGGAATGAAAGATCAAGCAAGCGACGATGCGAGCTGTAAAAAAGCAGACCCAAATAAACCATATTGGAATGATACTACAAATTCGTGCCAAACCACAGAACCTTTTTCATTAGAAGAAATTGAAACATTAAAGAAACTGGCAAATAAAAAAGAAGGTTTTGGAAACTTTAGCCGCCAGCGAAATCTTCAAACTCACGAATACAAATTAAGTCATCAAAATACAACTGATAATGATAGAAATGTAAAAGTTAAAGCAGAAAAAGCAAAAATGAATGCGTCCAAAGAAATGAAAGACGAAAAAAATCAAAGTAATTAGATATTTTTTTAATGAAAGAAAATATCTATAAATATATTAATAATGGTTAAAAGAAAAGTAAAAAAAGATAAACAAAATGGAGGCGGAGCTACTTTATTGGGAAACTTAGGAGCAGGTCTAGCCAGTTTAAATAATAGTAAATTTTTTGCTGGTTTAGTAATGATAATGATGAATATTGGTTCAAAATATATATCAATAAAATTAACTAAATCGCAAGAACAATATTTGAAAAATAATGTAGCAAAACAAATGTTGATATTTGCTATTGCTTGGATGGCAACAAAAGATATATTGATTGCTTTGTCTATTACAGCTATATTTCATGTTTTAGCAATGCATCTTTTAAATGAAGAAAGTGATTATTGTATTATTCCGAAACAATGGAGAAATTTTGAAAAATTATTAGATGAAGACGATGATGGTGTAGTAACAGAAAAAGAAATTGAAAACGCAAAAGAGATATTAAGAAAAGCAAGAATGAAAGAAGTGAAAAGAGAAGCATTAAGAAATATGAATGAATTTAGTATGAATGTTTAATTTTCTCATTAAATTATAAATGATAAAAGGAACCACAAAGACGTTAAAAAAAACAAAAACAGATAGTAAATGCAATAAAGAAACCCAAGCAAAATTTGAAATAGAATGGCATTATACTACTAATCTATCTGGAAAGCATACGTTTGTATACACAGGAAAAGAAATAGGGAAAGATTATTATGATCCAGGAGAACAAAAATTAATTAATGTAGGTGATACGGTAATTTATAAGAAAAAAGATCATTTAAATGATGGTGTAAGAGCGGTTGTTAAAGAAATAACAAAAAGTTTAACAAAAAAAGAATTAGCCGAACAAGGTAAAAAAGAGACAACTAAATTCAACGATTCGTATACTTTAAAGTTTCAAAATCCTCCTTTTCAATCAAAATGGCCGAATCAATATAAAAAAATAAAAAACGTTCAAAGAATAAATATGGAAAAAATTCCAACACATAAAGACTTCCTTTGTGTTAATATGAATATAAATAAGAAAAATTCAACTAGAAAAAATATAAAAGGAACACCAACTGTATCACCTGTAAAAAAAAGTGTATTAAAATTTCAAGTTGAACAACAAATGAAAAAAACATTTTTAACAGCCGCGTATTATAAAAATCGTGAAGAAGAAACTCAACCAGAATTTAAAATAGAAACTGTATTAGCAAAAAATACACACGGTAAAAAAGTTATAGATAAAAATGCTCTTGTAGAACCAACACAAAGTTATAAAATAGATTATGTTAGTTTTAGAGATATATTTTCTAGTAGAAAATCTAAAAGTAAATCAAAAAAATATGGCGGAGAATATTATAAATTAAAAGTAAAAGTTCATCTTGGATTAAGAGATATTACTTCTTCCGGTTTAGGAGCTGATAATTTAGTTCTTGCTATGAGATGCGATGAAAGAAGGAATAGAATAAATCAAATTTTTAGAGAATTTAAAGATGAAAGCGTAGAAGCAGTTAAATCTTTATTTCCTGAAAGATCTCAAAAAGAAACAGATAAGTTAGTAAAAAGTCATCATACAAGAAATATTATAAAAGATAAATTAAAAAAATTACGATTCAAAGATAAAGCAAAAGGAACTAAACCAAGAAATGTATTGGGTGAAAAAGAAATGGATGAATTGGTAGCATCAAGGGCGAGAGAAGGAAAAAAAAAAGATTGGATAGATGCGAAAGACAGAATGACCGAACAAGAAATGAAAACCGCTTTATTTGGTGAAGGTCAAGGTTATGGTGAAAAAGAAGACTTAGAAGATGTGATAGAACAAAAAGGCGGGGAAAACTTTAGATATACAAGAAAGAAAAGACTTTATAAAAGACGTAAAACAAGAAAAAAATAACGTATTTTTCTCTCCCCAATTACTTAAAATCTAAAAATATATTTTTTAAAATAAAATATATATTTTATTAATCATCTTTATCTTTTAACACCTTAACATCTATTGATAATTTTTCTAATTGATTTGGTGTTAAATTACCAAGAATATCTTCAATGTGTCGCATTCTTTTATCGATTTCGCTTAACTTTCTTATTTCAATATCATCAGCCGTTGGAACTTCATAATACCAATTATAAACATTTTTAGCTCCTCTATATGTCATTCCGCCGAAGTTCCAAGCTAAATCAACTGCTTCATATAGTAAAAACCCTAGAACCATTTATATATATAAAATGAATATATATAAATTTAATTGTTTAATCCAAATTCAATGTGATAGAATTCTTTTCCGAATGTTTTCTTCTACTTTTCTTAACTTTACCACCTAGATTAGTAGATTGTAATTCTTGAAGTTCTTGAATACTAGCAACACTATTATTATCTACCTTTACAGTTTTAGTTTTTAATCCAGAAAGAATATCTTTTAAATCTTTTGGACCTTTCATTTCAGGTCTTTTACTTTTTACAGAAGGGAACGATGAAAAATTACTTTCCATGTTTTCAGCATCTTGAAAGTCTGGTTGTCCTCTTGACATTCCTATATCAGGTCTGCCTGTATTAAATCCACTTGGCATTCTTGGTGGTTGTCGTTTATATTCTTCTGGTGGTCCAGGTGGAGAACCTCTTGGTGGTTCAGGACCCATAGCCATGTTCATAAAATTGCCAAATCCGGGGTTTTGTTCTCCCATTGTATTTACAGCCGCTTGTGTAAATTGCTGCATTAGATCAGGATTTTGTTTTAATATATCATCCATACCTGGCATAGAGGATTTAAACATAGTGTTAGTCATATGTACCATAGCAGCACTACCGCCCAACATAAACAATAGTTTAATTTCAGGAGCAATTTTTGCTTTGCTAGCATATTTTTCGTGTAGTTCGCCGAAAATATCGTCATATTCCTCAACGTTTTCATTTACATTTTCAGCCCAACCATCTAATTTTACATCAAATGGATCAAATTTTTGATTTAAAAATTCAATACCAGAAACCAAAGCCATCATCATTTTACCTTGAAATTTAATACTCGATTTTTTTTCACTTTCTGATTTTATCATTTCAAATTCACCTTTCATTTCAGATAAAGATGACTCCATTGAATACTTTTTGCTTAAAGAAACGCCTTTTTTTTCCAATGATTCTAGTTTTCTTAAGTAAAAGAATTTTTCTTTGAGAGTTTCTTCTGCAGATTTTGGTTTTATTGGCTTTGGTGCTACAACAGGATTTACAGGAATTTCATTAAATTTTTTAAATCCATCTTTGCTTTCTTCTATCGATGCTCTATTAGCATTTTTTAATATACTTGGTGGAGGTGAAATACTGCCTACAGAGGCAGGACTTCCACTAGTATGCTGTGGTTCAGAGACCTTTAAATTTATTCCAGGTGAGGTACTTCCAAACATAAAATCATTTCTAGCTGCCTTAGCACTAACCTTAGGTCCTTCGTCTAATTTTAAATCAACAACATCATTTAAATCATCTAATTTAATATCTGTTGTAACATGTTTTTTACTTGCTTTATTAGGGTTCATTAGTAAATCAGCGCCGGGACCAAAATTAACGGATTTTTTTGGTGAATCCATCCCACTGATTTTAATTGTACCTAAATCATCATTGCCCATTACATTCAATCTTGGAGGTTCTTCAGAATTAATCTTGATAGTTTCCATTATGTTTTATTAAGACCTTTTATATTTAAATATTCCGCAGTATATATTATTTTTTACTTTTATTTTATATTTTTGATATTATTATTGATATACCAAACACATTGAAGAAAACAATCTGCTAAATCATCTTTTTTTTTATGTTTATCAAATAATTCAATCCAGTTATTCAGCAAACTATTTTCTGTTAATAATTTTTTAGTTATTACGATACCTTCTTTTTTTCTTTCATTATATGTTGTTTTTTTATTACCAATATAGTCTTTTAATTTATTAGATGAATTTACACAATATATATTATTATTGCCTTTCTCAATAAAATGTTGCATGATCATGCCTTGTAAACATTTCATTCTTAAAGCAAGAGGACCAATCTGATTTTCAATTAAAATATAATCAAACTTCATATTTTGAAATCTTTCATTAAACATGTATTTAATACCTTGTCCGTATGTAACCATATCAATTGATTTTGCTGATACATTACTGACAATATCAAAATAATTATTTGTAAGGTTTGTAAGCATAATTTCTAAAATGTCTGATTTTTTTAATTTTTTTTGTCCATCAAGAGAAATATTGTATTTTATTGCTAGTTCTTTTAATTCTTTTAATTTACGTTTCTTTATAGCATCTTTATTGTACTCTTTTGTAGGAATACATAATCCTTTGTCTTTGGCGTGTATTTTACAATAACATTTTAACTCTTTATTAATATACTTACCGTTTTTATTACAGGATCCCTTTTTTCCTTTTCCATTGCATATGTATTTTTTGTCATTACACAAATTGATAATACCCCAATGTTTAATTTCAATTTGTTCATTATAATCAATAATACAATATGCTAGATTTTTCATACCAACATCAATCGATAAAAATAACATTATATATATTAAATCATTACTTTTAAATTAATGATTTTATAAAAGATTAAAAGTCATTAATTTCTTGCTGATCTGCTAATTAGTAAATCTTCTTGTGATATTATTGGTCCTGACAAATTACTATTTAATCGTTCACTAGATAAATAGATATTTTTTAAATCCGAACTTTCATAACCAAATGGTTGTGTTCGATCCATACAACTATTAAACAAGTATTTATTACTATTTTCGTTGCTAGAATTTAAACAAGGTCTATTACTACAAGACATTGCTGATTTTGTATTTTCATTAATAATATGTAAAGCATTTTCCTGTAAATATTGTCTATAATTGTAATTATTTGTTATTCCTTCATTATTTCTCAAACTTTTATTTATATCACAAGCAGTAACATATGTTGTAAAAATTCTTTGGTCTGACATCAGTGCTGGTGCACTATGATGAATATTATTTGATCCGCTATAACAAGTAGCCCAACTCATAATATATTAGCATTAGAGAAAAATTATTGAGATAACAATTGAATTAAATCATTTTTTCTTAAATTTCTATAACCAGACAAACCTCTATCCCTGGCTAAATTTTTTAAATCAGAAACTCTCATTCTTTCATAATCAATTGTATCAACTACGAATTTTTTTACTTCTGGTTCATCATCGTCAATTTTTAATTCTATTGTTGTAGTTTCTAAAGTTGTTTCTTCTGCTTGCCCATCTTCCTCTTCCTCTTCTTCTTCCTCTTCTTCCTCTTCTTCATCATCATCGGCCGAATCACCTTCTTCTGAATCATCTAAACTATCATCGCCGGTTTCTTCTTCTCCGGACTTGTTTTCTTTTTCGTCGTTGTCTTTTTCGTCGTTGTCTTTATCGTCGTTGTCTTTTTCGTCGTTGTCTTTTTCGTCGTTGTCTTTATCGTCGTTGTCTTTTTTTACATCTTCTACTTCTTCTTCTTCACTTTCACTTTCACTATCTTCTCCACTATCTTCTCCACTATCTTCTCCACTATCTTCTCCACTATCTTCTCCACTATCTTCTCCACTATCTTCTCCACTATCTTCTCCACTATCACTTTCATTATCGGAAACAACAATTTTTGAATTGTTTACATGTCCCATTTCTGAAACAACAGGAACACTTGGATGTGATGGTGCTGTTTCTTGAACTCTCCATTCTGCTTCATTACTTCTTTTCTCGGTTTGAGCGGCATAATTTTGAATTAATTGAAACATTGAATCAAGTTTTTCTTCAACAGTTGATAATTTATTTTTAAAATAAAAAAATAACAACAGAGAAGATATACCAGTAGCTGTTAAACAAATCACAATAGATCTTGAATTCATTAATAATAAAATATATAAAATTGTTTTTAAATAAACGAGTTAATAATTGTTTTATTTATAGGGAATTTAATATATTTTTAGCTTCTAAAATAATATCATCAGGGTATTGTAAATCTCTTAATATAGAAATACCGCCTTTTATTTTTGATATACCTTTATTTATTTTATAACTATATATTGGTTTATCTTCATCAGTCATTTTGACTTTCATTTTATAATTTTTAATTTCCTTGTGTTTTTTAAATAAATGACACAATTTAATATAATGAGTTGTTAAAACAAATTTAATATTTTTATTTTTGGTTATATGATTTAAATAAGAATAAGCACTGCTAATTGCTTCATATGGATTTGTTCCAGAATATAATTCATCAAATACACAGAAATGTCTTAAATGATGTTGAGTTTCAATAACATTTAATATATCTTTACATCGTCTAACTTCTGCTTGAAATAAACTATCTCTTGATACACTATCTGGTATATTAATATAACAATGAAAATAGTCAAAAGGATTTAATTCACAAGATTTATAAAATCCATATCCAACTTGTTGACTAAATAATATATTGATAATTGTAGATTTAAGTAAAGTTGTTTTGCCGGCAGCATTTGGACCAGTAAGTATAATACTTTTATTGAAATCTATATTATTTTTGATACATTCATTTGATAAAGTAGGATGATATACTTGTTTTATTTTTGCCTTGTTTTTATTGCTATATGTTGTTTGATTTATACTATTGTTATTTATGTTTTCACGAATACCAATTATATTATTAATGTAACCATTAAAGCTAAAACTATATTCAATTAGATTATTTATATCATCTGAATTATAAATGTCATAAAAATATTTCATAATATAACCATAAGTAGGAATTGTATTTGATGTATAGAACTTTTCAGGTAAAAAGTTTAGATTATTATATAATGCTTCAAGATGTATTTTATGATGTTCTATATCTGAATTAAATTGTGAGTATGATGGATACTTATTAATATTTGATTTAAAACAATCTATTTGGTCTATTGTATATTTCAAATAATGTTTCATAATCTTTATTTTTTCAATAATATAAAATGAATTTATATAAAATCTATAACAAGATAAAAGATTTTGGTATAAGTTATAAAAATACAATCCAACTGTGAAAACCATAGTTAATTTTTTTTTTATATCAGCATCCTTAAAGTCAGTAAAAAGTCTATATAGTGCGTTGGTTGAAATTACTTTTGTTAAAATTTCTTTATATTTACTAATAGTTATAGGCAGTCCAGCGGCTTTTAATAAGAAAAATGGTAGAATGAAAGCCATAATAGGAGCGATAAGTTGCATTAAAGGAGCAGTAATATTTAAAAAACTTAAAATATACATAACAACCGGCCAAGTATTAAGAAAAGCAATTCTATCCCATTCTATATATTGAAACCGTTCATCAAAATTTTGAATAGTTTTAACTTCTTTCCATGTTTTTATCATATCATCGATAATTTTATGATTTTCTTTCAATTTATTGATATTATTATATAATTTTTGAGAATCGGTTAAAAAGTTAGTATCTGTGGTATAACAATCCCATTGACTTAAATTTTTTTTACCTAATTCATTTGTTGGATTAAATAAGTAATTAATTACTGGTTTATTTGATTGATTTTGAGTTTCAAATAATTCTAAATCATTTACTAAATTATTTTCAATGGGATATGTTTTTTGATATTTTAAAGGTATTTTAAAATCTACATGGGCTATTTCTTTATTTTGCATTTATTAAAATAAAGAAAATAGAATAAAAATAATAACGAGTTATTCATATCTACCAGATACTTTGTATCTAGTATTAAAATTATTAACTATATTATTAATAAGTTCATATTCTAATCGGTTGTAATCATTTTTTATTTTTAAGCTGCATTTTAAACATCCAGTTTTTTCAAAATTTTGCATTGATTTATTAAGAAGCCACTTGTATTCGAAACACATTGGGCATATTGCACTCCTTCTAAATGGAGGGAAACTTTGTATCCAAATACAACATTTATTCATATATATATATATAATAATATTAAGGTTGTAGGTGTTTTGTAAAATCTACAGGCATTTCATGAATGACAGTTTGATAATATTCTTGAAATGTTTGAAGGCGATTTGAATCATATTTTGTTTGAAAATTAATTGCTACACCTTTTCTACCCCAACGTCCAGACCTACCAATACGATGTAAATAAGTATTTTCATTTCTAGGAATATCAAAATTGATTACAATACTAACTTGTTGAACGTCAATACCTCTGGCAAATAAGTCAGATGTAATTAAAACACGACAACCGCCGTTTTTAAACTCTTTAAATATCGTGCTTCTTTCTTTTTCATTCATTTTGCCGTGAATTTTTTTAACAGGAAAATTATCAGTAACCATCGCTTCTTCAAGGTCATTTACTCTATTAACGCTATTACAATAAATGATGGCTTGTGAAATAGATAAACCAGAGAATAAATCTTTAATACATTCGTATTTTTGAGAATCATCTGCTAAATTAATGTAGTATTGTGCAATACCTTGTAAAGTTAATTCTTCGTTTTTAACTAAAATTTTAGTAGGACTTCTAGTAATTGCTTTTGTAAGTTCGTGTAATTCTGCTGGCATTGTTGCTGAAAATAGACCAATTTGAATATTATCAGGCATAACATGAAATATTTTATACATTTGTTCTTTAAATCCTTGAGAAAGCATTTCATCGGCTTCGTCTATAACAAGAGTTTTTAAATTTTGAGTTTTTAAATAACCTCTTCTAATCATATCTTGAACTCTACCAGGAGTTCCAATGCATAATTGCGGACATTTATCAGCTAATTCTTTTTTATTTGCTTGGACGGATGTGCCGCCTTTTAGTAAAATAGTTTCAATATCCATATAATGAGATAAGTTATTTGCGACATTGTAAGATTGTTCTGCCAATTCTCTTGTTGGTGCTAATATAATTACTTGTGGTTCTTTTTTAGTTTCGTCTATAATTTGTAAAGAACCTACAACAAATAGTCCTGTTTTACCTGTTCCTGACTGTGCTTGAGCTATAATATCTCGCAATCCGTCTTTATGTTTATTGTAAACCATTGAATAAAGACCCTCTTTTTGTATAGAGCTTGGTTTTTCAAAACCAAATGAGTAGATGCCTCTCAATAAACTATTTTTCAAATTTAATTTTTCATCTTCCCAGTTATTTATAATGTAATGATCGTTAGAACTTGACATATTATAAATATATAATAAGATGCTTTTAAGTTTATTAAAAATAATATATAAAAAAAACATATAAAAGCAATATTGGTATTAATATTATCATAAAATGACAGGATTAGTACAATATGATATGCAATTTATTACGATATTAAGAGAACAAGGAGAAATACCAGAATTATCATTTGATGTAATTCAAATAATTAATGATCTTGCGAAAAAAGTAGGAGCACCTACATATAACAAAACACCAGTATTTAAAAAAAGAAATAGACAACCAAAAAAAAAGGATAATATGATAACAAAACAAGATTGGGAAAATATAAGAAATTTTAAATTGACAAAATTAGATAAAAACGAAGACGGATTTGAATGTATAATCGATGATATACGAAGTAATTTAAATAAATTAACAAAAGAAAATTTTGATGAAATCAATGATACTATAAAAAAAACAATAAGAAAGCAAATAAACAAAGACGATAATACGGATGAAAATTTAAATGAAATAGCGAAATGTATTTTTGAAATAGGGAGTTTAAATACTTTTTGGTCTAGTTTGTATGCCAAGCTTTACAAAAATCTGATAAATGAATTTAATTCTATGAAAGAAACATGTTTAGTGAATTTTAATGAATATATGAGTGTATTTGAAAATAAAGATGAACAAGAAGATGAAGAGGAAAAAGAAGAAAATACAAGTTTAAGTTACAATTTGTTATGTGAAACAAATAAAAAAAACGAACATAGGAAAGGTAGAAGTAGTTTTTTTGTAAATTTAATGATTTATGATATAATTAACATGGATGTAATGTATGATTTTTTATTCAAACTGTTTGAAAAAATAAAAGATATGGAAACCAATAATAAAGAAGAATTCTTTGAAAATATATCAATTATTGTATTGGCAGGTAAGAATAAATTAGAAGAAGATCCGGATAAATGGGAAAATATTGTAAAAGAAATAACAAATATAAGTGAATCTAATATAACAAAGAAAATGAAATTTAAATGTCTAGATGTATTGGAAGAAATAGAAGATTAATAAATTAATATAAAAACAAGATAGTTATATTAATTAATATATGTCTAGACAACCACAAAATATAAAGTATAGTTTAAAAGAATATAATAAAGATGAAGTGGGATTGACTTTTGATGAATTAGAAAATTTTATAGAAGAAAAAGAAAAAGAAATTAATGCTACCAAAGAAGATTACGATGACAATTATTCAGAAATGTTTTTTTTGCTAGAACAAGATTATAATGAAAATTTTACAAAAAAAGAACTTGAATTAATAGCTGGGTATTATGATATAAGTAAAAGAAAAAAAAGGAAATTAGATCTGATACACGAAATCATAATTTTTGAACAAAATGATTTTAATTACGATACAGTAGAAAAAAGAAAATTACATTGGTTTTACTTGGAACAATTACGCGAAGACCCCTATTTGAAACAATTTATAATTATAAATAATTAAATATTAAATATATATTGGTTTAATATATAATGGTAGTATCCAAAATTGATCCTGCTTTAGAATACAAAGAAAATAAAGAAATAGAAGAAGAAGATAAGAATAAAGATGTATCTTTGTATGGAATGAATATAAAAGGGAATGAAGTTGTCATTGCTGTAGGTCAAATAAAAGAAGATTATAAAAAATTTGATATAACGTATGTTCCGGTATATTTGGTTGCAGACGAAAAAGACAAAATATATCAAATAGGAATATATGAATTTTTGTCATCTTCATATAGTTCATTAATAGATGATGATGGGGACCTAGATATTTCTTTGATAGAAGGACCTATCTTATTTAGTTTTGTTACAAAAGATTATATAAAAAAATGTATAGAAAATGAAAATTTACCTATAGATGATGAACCAGTAGAAGAAATACCTGAAAGTTTGAATGATGTGAAAAAAGATAAAATCGTAAATGCTTTGAATATTAATGAGGATGATGATGATGACTATCCAGAAGAAGAAAGTTACGAAGATGATGAAAAAAGACGGAAAAAATATGTTCCAAGAAAAGCGACTATTTGGGTTAGAGCTTTCTTACATAATGATTTATATGATATAAAAGATGTAGAAAGTAATGGCGACTGTTTATTTGCAGTTGTTAGAGAAGGCTTTAAAGATATAGGAAGACATGTTAAAGTAAATAAATTAAGAGGAATTTTAGCCGAATATATGAACCATAAAAATTTTGAAACATATAAAGAATATTATGATATGACACAAAACGGTATTGATAATTTAAATGACGAAATAAAAAAAATGAGCCTCGATGGCAATACAAAAAAGAAAGAATATATGAAATTAAAAAAAGAATTACAGACTGGAATATATGATAGAGTAGACAAACATAGTGATAAAAAGGAGGTAATAAATAAAATAGATGAATTAAAAAAATATCTAAGGACTACCAACGAGGACTTTAAAAAAAAGAAAACAGAATTAGAAGATTTAAAAGATATAGGAGGCGATTATAATTGGATGAAAGGGATAACAACATTAGATAAATTACGTAAACACGTTAGAACTTGTAGATTTTGGGCTGATAGTTCTTCTATTTCAATACTTGAAGAAGTATTAAATATAAAGATGATTATACTTAGTAGTTTGAAGTATAGAGAAAAAGATATGGAAAATGTGTTATCTTGTGGAGATATGGTAAGTGAATCTATAGTAAAAAAAGGAGTATTTAAACCCAGATTTTACATTATAGCAGAACATACGGGAAATCATTACAAGTTAATAAGTTATAATAATAAATCAATATTTAGATTTCATGAAATACCATTTGGAATAAAAAGTCTTATAAGAGAAAAGTGTTTAAGCAGTAAAGGCAAAAATATATACAGTTATATACCGAAATTTACTAATCATTTTGGTATACAAAAAGGGTTAGATGATAAAGATAAAATAGATTTAAAAAAAGAACCAGAAGAAATAGAAATAGAAACAGAGCCAACTAAGAAAGAAGATGATAATAAATTATATAACGAAGGTATTATATTTAGATTTTATTCAAAATCAAAAAATGTTGCTCCCGGCGAGGGTAAGGGAGAGAAAATACCTGAAAAAAGAAAAGAAGACTTTAAAGAATTAAAAAAAATTCCAAATTGGCGCAAAACATTATCTAATTTTGCGAAAACACCTTTTAAATTGGGTAAAGATGAATTTGGCAATGAATATGAATGGCAATCAGTAGAACATTATTATCATGCACATAAATTTACAAATAATAAAAAGTTTTTTGAATCATTTACATTAAATTCTAAAAATTCACATCCAGAAATGTCAAAAGATCCAGTTCTTGCGAAATCATTTGGAGGAAAAACGGGTAAAATTAAAGGAAAAAAAATACCTGAAAGAAAAGGAATAAAAACAGACGAAGACTTTTTTGGAAAAGATGGTAGACAAGAAAAAGTAATGGAAAACGGACAAAGAGCAAAATATAATCAAAATAAAGATGCTAAAAAAATATTACTAGAAACAAAAGATGCGAAATTACAACATATAGTAAGGGCTAGTTCAGATGTAGTATTTTATGATACTATGAGAATTAGAAAAGAATTACAATAATAAAACTAGTTAAATATATTATAAACAATATTTATAATATATATATGAAATTGGAAAAAATGCAGGTAGATTTAATGAAACCCTTTTTCAAAGATTTTATGGAATTTCCATTGAAAACACAGGAATTATCCTCTGTATTAAGCACCACGTTAAAAAAATATTACAATGATATAAAAAAAATCACTGGAGAAACTGTTAATTATACATCTCAAATTGAACAAATTGATGATGATTCTTCTTTGCTTAATTCAAGATATATTCCAAAAAGTATATCTAATGAAATAATGAACTGTAAAAATATGTTTGTATTTAAAGCAAAAATAAACAAATTTGACTTGACAGTAAATTTTGTTTTAAAAGATAATGAAGAAACAAATAGTTATCATGAAAAGTTTAAAAAAATATATACATGGTTAAAATTTATATATAAATACTCAGATAGTAAGCAAAAGAAATTTATATTATATATTTATTTCAGCGAACATAATAAAGTATTGCCGAAAAGTAAAACAGATATATTAGATCAGGTAAATTGTAATACGGCAGTAACCTATGCTTGTGCGGTTAATGGCGAATGTTTGATATATAGAAAAGAAGAGTGGTTTAAAGTATTGATGCATGAAACAATGCATTCATTATGTATGGATTTTTCGGGACTTGATTACAAAAAATTAAGAAATGATGTAAAAAGTATATTTCCATTAAAAAGTGAGTTTGAAATAAGTGAATCATACAGTGAATTTTGGGCTATATTTTTAAATACAACTTTTATATCAACATTTTTATCAAAAAACGAAAAAGAATTTTTGGTAAATTGGGAAGTAATGATATATATAGAGACATTATTTTCTATGTTTCAAGTAGTAAAAATATTACATTTTTTGGAAATAATAGATTATGAAAATTTATTTAAACCAAATACGTATAGACAAAAGACACATGTATTTGAATATTATATATTAAAACTTATATTTCTAATGAATTATAATTCGTTTTTCAATTTGTGTTATGAGAATAACAACGATATTATATGTTTTAAAAAGACGGCAAAAATGCTAGAAGAGATATTCAAATTTATAAAAAATAATTATAAATCTGGCAAACTAATAAAAAATTTAAAATGGATGAGTAAATACTATATTGAAAACCAAGAGAGTAAATTATTGGAAACTATGAGAATGTCTATATTTTCATAAAAATTGATTAAAAAATAATATTTATAATTTGATCAATATATGGGAATTAAATTACTTAACCAATTTATAAAGTATACTTGTAAACATACTTTAAAAACGGTCCATTTAAATGATTTGAGAGGTAAAATAATATGTATAGATACGCATATATATATGTATAAATTTCGTCAAGAATTATCTTTGATAGAAGGATTTTATTTATTATGTAATTTATTTAAAAAATATGAAATTACACCAATATTTGTATGGGATGGTAAAACACCTACCGAAAAAAAGGCAGAAATAGAAAGAAGGAAACAAGAAAAAAGAAAATTAACAGAAAAGTATTATTTAATGAAAGAGACATATGAAAAAAATAAAAAAGAAGACACTTTATTATTAGAAAAAATTGAAGGTCTAAGAAAAAAAATAGTAAGAATTAAACAGGTAGATATAGAAAATATAAAACAATTATTAGATTCGTATGGTATAACACAAGTAATAGCAGAAGGTGAGGCAGATGTTCTTTGTGCTAAGATGGTATTGCAAAAAAAAGCATATGCTTGTATAAGTGATGATATGGATTTATTTGTATATGGCTGTCCTCGTGTTTTAAGATATTTAAATATAAAAAAACAAACTATGTGTTTGTACGATACAGACAAGATATTAAAAAAGTTAGATATCTCATACACAAATTTTAAAACAATGTGTATATTATGTGGAACAGATTATGATAATAATACAAGGCCGGTGTTTAAATTATACAAGTATTATTTAATGTGGAAAAATAAATCTACAGAAAAATCGTATATTATCTGGATAAAAGAAAATTTTTATAATGAAATAAATCTAGACAATTACAACAGAATTTGTTCGTTGTTTAATATTGATATAAGTAAAGACAACAATGAACTATTGAGAGGTAAATATAATAAGAAAAAGTTATATGAAATATTAGAAATAGATAATTTTATATTTCCTTGATTATGGTAGATAATGATATTAATATAATTATTAGTATCATTTATTATTTTTTTATTAATTATATATTTAGTTGGAGCCAGTAGAGCTAGTAGTAGAGCTAGTAGTAGAGCTAGTAGTAGAGCTACTTGCTTTTGCGAAGTGAGGGCTCATAAATCGTTGAAGATTGAAGTAAGTCAATTCATCGGTATTCTTCAATTTCAATAGAGTTTTCAATTTCTTGTCAGCGAGAATATGGCGACCATTCTTTGGGTCTTGAAGTTTGTTTTCACGAATGTAGTTATTAATTTCCCTAGTGACTTCGGTGCGTGCCATTTCAGTTCCTTTTGGTTTGTTAAGGAAACTAGCCAATTCATTGCTGATTTTCGTTGGTTTTACAAAACCACTAGGAGCACGATTTCCTGACTTACGCTTCTTGCGTCCTTGCTTTTGAGCGTGTTTCAATTCACGGTCAGCCCGTTTTGCTAGACTACGCGCTTGGGTAGTCACCGCAGTCAATTGAGAACGCAATGCGGTCAATTGTGCTAATAGAGAAGTGAATTGTTCTTGTAGCTGAACTTGTGTGGACGGTGATTCAACGGATGGGGTTGCTGCTGGAGCAACTTGTGCTGCTTGTTGAACTACAGCTGTTTTGGTGGCTTTGGAAGCATTCGAGGATTTTGAGGTGACCTTTTTCTTGGGCATCTTATGATTACCTTTATCGAGTTCTTTTTATATTGATTTTTATAATAATATATTTAATTCAATTTATGACGAAAACGCACCATAAAATTAAACCTGTGTATTTGGTGGTGGTGTTGGAGGACCACCTACATTATACATAAAAGATTGAAACAACCACGGCATAGAATTTGCAGCAGCACCTGATACTAAGGTCAAAGCTCCTAAAATATACGTAGCTCCAACGTGTTTCGAATCATGATCATTGCCGGAAATTAAATTTTCCATTACTTTTAAACATTTTTTTCTTAAATTTTCTTTAGATAAATGTAGAATATCTAAAAGATGTATTCCTATAAATGGCATACCATTAGGCGGGCATATTTGATTTTTTATTTCTTGTGGTATTTGCAATCTATAACTCCAGATTTCTTTTAATTCTTTTACAAATCTACCAAGTCTTAATCTAGATAAGTTCATAAACCAATTTATATCTGTGATATACCCCAATTCATCAATTTTCTGAAATAAACTAGTAGTTCTCATTTCAATCTTCTTTATTATAGAAAGTATTTCATCTTCTTCTCTCTGAATTATAACATTTCTATTAATTTTTTTTGATACGTATATAATGTAAAGACAATTCTCCCAATAGCGTCGACTAATTGAATTTCTAGAAAATGGATTAATTATTGTGTTTTTATCCAATGCTTTTCTTTTCCATAAATTATAAAAAGAGGCTATGTTAAAACCATATGTTTTACCCGATTCTTCTATAGATATATAATTATCAAAATTAATATCTGTTAGTGGTTCTAATGTTAATGGGTCCCATTCATTTACACATATATTTCTATTAAATAATCCTTTGCCTTTGGATTGTATTAAATTTTTTATTATATTTTTACGAAATATTTTCTGAATCTTTATAGCATAATAAGAATATTTCAAGTTATTATATATTCTTGAAATTTTTTCTTGTTTGTTTCCTGATATTTTTAATTTGTAATACTTTAAAATTTTCTTCAACTGTGATACATTATAATTTTTTGATATTACATTTTCATACTCATTATATTCAGGTATAATAAAATCTTTTTCCAATATCTTTTTTTTGCCTCTTTTAATATTTTTTACATCATCAAATATAAACGTATTTAAATATGCTTTTGGGGATAAAGCTAAAAGAACTTTTTTTTCTTTTACATTTACAATTTCAGTCATATAAATAATATCTATAAATTATTTTTATATTTATTATTTAAATATATAAACATTTAAATACGTTTAAACTGTATTATGTAATATGATTAATAAAATACTAATATTTTTATTGATGATTTCATCAGTATTTTCTATTGATACAAATTGTAATAAATTATGGGGTATGAATAATGAAATCAATGGAGTAACTGTATCTAAAATCGGCGTCTATATGTGTGTAGAAGACCCTTTAAATATATATAAAAACGCTTTTGATACACAATATCCTGCTAATTCTGAATTAATTTTAAATGAAAATAATTTTGATATTAATAATTTTAATTCTTCAATACAAGATATATTAAATAATTCTAATGTAAGTAATATAATTTCAAACTTTTCTATAGTAAAAAATACAAGCAATATTGTAAATACAATCAATATAACAGAATTTAACCCTAACTCTACAATTACAGATTTACCAACAACTACCAAGACAGCATCTACTACTACTACTACTACAACTACTACAATACCTACAACTACTACAATACCTACAACTACTACAATACCTACAACAACGCAAGCAACTGTTACTACACAATCTATAAATGATAATAAAAATATAACTCAATTTAATAAAAGTATATATTATGATACTTCAATTTCAAATACAGACGAAAAATCTATTGTTCCTGAAAATAAAAACGATAATACGGCTGTTATATTAATTACTATTTTTTCGACTATAACTTGTTTATCTTTTTGTACTATTTGCTATTTGAAAAGAGTAAAGATCAAACTAAAAACGAATGTTATTGAAAATGATATTCCACCATTAAAACTCCCGGACGTTAGAAAAAGATTTTCAAAATCAGTAGTACCAACAAAAACAAAGAAAACTTTAAATTCTTTAAAACCTCCACCAGTTCCATCAGTTTTACCTCTAACATTACCCGTTCCTAATATTAATAAAGACAGTTTTACTATAAATGTAAACCCAAGCAAACCTTTAACACCCGTTGATAATAGAAGATTAAAATTTTCTTCACAGGAAGTCGCAAGTGTAACTACTCCAAAAACTCATGAATGGTATAAGCAAACTTTTGCGGATGAAATAAATGAATTACAAGAAACTTTCTCTCCTAGAACCAACCATACACATACAAAAGTTAAAACAATTGACTTTAAACGGAATCCACCAGCCAGAAAAAAGATAAATAAAAGGGAATTTAACATTCATCCTAATAAACACACATCACCTAATAACGATGGAAATTTTAAAAACCCCGCTTTTAGAAATAAACGATTAAATTCTTGGAATAAAGATTAAAGTCCCAAGTTTCAACATGAAAGAAAAGCCGTTAAATATATAAAAAATTGATTTAAAAAAAATCATATATATTAATTTATAAAATGAGTTCTCCTAGTTTTGTAAAAGCGAAATCTAATTGGTGTGGTAATGTTAAATACAAACCACCTACTGTCGACAAGCGCGGCGGTAAAGCAGTCAAATTAACCCATAACGGACAGTGGCTTACGCTACAAATCCCTCTTATGTTTAGTTGGGGTGTAAGTGAATGGGTTGATGAGAGCAGCGGTGTTGCTAAGTATTCCCTATCCCTACAATTTAATCCAGAAAAGAGTGATGCCGAATTTAAGTTTTTGGAGCAAGTTAAACAGCTACAAGAAAAGATTTTGGATGATGCGGTCAATAATTCTAAGGATTGGTTTGGTAAGAGTAAGATGAATAGGCAAGTCGCTGAGGCATTGTTTAATCCATTGCTTAAATATCCTAAGAAAAAAGATGGTTCAGGGGAATCAGACTTGGAGCGCGATCCAACACTTAGTGTTAAACTTCCATATTGGAATGGAAAGTTCAATTGCGAATTGTTTGATATGAAAGGTCAATGCACGTTCGGTCCTAATCGCGATGACACTGACGGTCAAACACCAATGACACTAGTTCCAAAGGGTAGTAGTGTAAAGGGTCTAATTCAATGTGGTGGTCTATGGTTTGTAGGTGGTAAGTTCGGTGTAACATGGAGACTACAACAAGCTTGTGTAAGACCTCCGCGTCAATTGGTAGGACAAGGTAAATGTATGTTGATGGATGATTCTGATGATGAAGCTGTTGAAGAAGAGCTAAATCAAAAAGAGAAAGAGGAAGAAGAAGAAGAAGAAGAAGTAGGAGCAGTTGCATGTCCTAGTTTTGATGTAAACAGCAGTGATAATGATGACGGTCAAGATGAAGATGAAGTGGATGAAGAACCTGATGATGATGATGATGATGCTGTTGTAGTTGAAGCACCTAAACCAAAAAAGAAAAAGAAAATTGTTCGTAAAAAAAAATCAGATGCTGATTAAATAATCAATTATAATCAATACAAAATTTTCTAATAATATATTTAAAAAACAATTTAAATAATAAATGAGTATTTAATACTCAAAGGCTCGAATAGCTCAGTTGGTTAGAGCGTGCGACTGTTAATCGCAAGGTCACAGGTTCGACCCCTGTTTTGAGCGGAGGTGAAAGTAAGAAGCCGACTTAAAAAAAGGCACTAAGATTACTAACAGCAGTTATTTTGCATCATAAGCCGGAGGTCGATGGATCGAAACCATCTGGTCCTATCCTATTATTAGGGGACCATAGCTCAGGGGAAGAGCACCGTAAAATGTAATCAGCAACAAACCGGATATAGCTCAGTTGGTAGAGCATTGGATTGTAGCTCCAAATGTCGTGTGTTCGATTCACACTGTCCGGATCTGACTTGAATTAGAAATGATTCATATAAGTCAAACCTAAGACTAGAAACAGCAAATTAATATAGCTAAAAATATAAGATGGAGGTAAGGGTTTTATCATATTATTTGT
>Ga0222715_10000082_pt1 | contig 97142 bp, 102 predicted proteins | sample C33_9DmetaG_FD_165056 | JGI IMG/M metagenome (GOLD analysis project Ga0222715, IMG submission 165056) | Estuarine water microbial communities from San Francisco Bay, California, United States - C33_9D | ecosystem: Environmental > Aquatic > Marine > Unclassified | place: USA: California...
CTAGATTTGATATGGTAGTATGTACCGATGTTCTTGAGCATGTTCATCCTGATCACACCGTAGAGTTTCTTGATAGGCTTTTATTATACACAAGACGTGTATTGTTTTTAAATATATCTACGACTATTGCTAAGAAGACTTTCAACGATGGTACCAACTTGCATATTAATATTAGAACAAGAGACGAATGGGAAAAATTAATTAGAGAAAGACAATCAGAGCTTGGAGTTAAGAAAGCTACATTCCCTGCTGTAGTTGTTAGATACGATGAAGAGGTAAACTTTTAGTGCCAAACAATCCCCATACACCATTTAGAGTTGATGATCCACTAGTGCCAGATTATAACGAGCACTCAATACAAGACAACTTGCATCCGTTAGTTATAAATTGGAAAGGCAAGATTGGTTACGGGGACATAATTAGTCCTATATCGTATGCAATGAACTGTGCTGAAAAAAATAGCACTGATGTAATACTTAGATTCCATTGGAAGCAAGCTGAGCCAACTAAGTATAAAGAAGATGACTCAGAAACAATTCAACAATGGATTGATATAACGTTCAACTTTTTAAAGAAGCCTTCTTTTTATGGCGTAAGAATTGAACACGTATACAATTCAGAGCTTGGTTACAATCACGACAACTACGATGCAAAAGAAATGGAGATGCACAATCTACGCTTTGGCGAGTCTGGTCTCAATGATTATAATAACGGACATGCTGAGTGGAGAGACATCACTCTAGTAACAAGTATGAAACATAAACAGCTTTTGCACGAGTATGATAAAAATAAAGCGTGGAAAGATCCTCTAGCACGTACTCCTTCTGGTTATGCTTGGCCAAAGGTAGGAGAGTTAATTAAGAAAAGAGGATGGAACATTAAACACGTCCATTATGAAACACCTATGCATGAAGTTATGAAAACTATGTTGTCTTCAAGATGCGTTATAGGGTATCATGGGGCTCATATGTGGATTGCCAGAATGCTTGGTTTACCGATGATCATTTTTAGCAAAGGGCAAATTACACAAAAGGCTTTTCCTTGGGCCATAGTTTGGGAATATTGGAGCGACTTCCATCCAGAACTAATAGAGGAGTATATTCATAAATCGGTAGAAAAGAGGGATGAGATAATTCATGAGTACAAGTACTGGCTATCAACACCAAATATTCATAGGCTACGACAAGAGAGAAGCTAGAGCCTTTGACGTCTGTAAATACTCAATAGATCAAAGATCTGAGATAAAGACCAATAAACTTTTTAGCGAAGACATAGAAACCTACAGCAGGGATTGGGGAGAGCCTCAATCTACCGATTTTACATTTACAAGATTTTGGGTTCCTTTTTTGAGCGACTTCAAAGGATGGAGCTTTTTTGTAGATTGTGACTTTTTGTTCTTAGAAGACCCTCTTAAGATACTTGATAGCATTGATGCAGACAAAGCAGTTTATGTTGTACAACATCCTGGATACATTCCTAACAGTCAAATTAAAATGGACGGAATAGCTCAACATAGAGCATACAGAAAAAACTGGGCTAGCTTCATATTGTTTAATAATGAACATCCTAAGAACCAGAGACTCGTTCCTGAGTTCTTAAACAACCATAGGCCTGGACTAGACTTCCATCAATTAAGATGGTTAGATGACGAAGATATTGGTGCATTGCCATTAGAGTGGAATTGTTTAGATGATTATTATCTATTAGAAAATCCTAAAGCTATTCATTACACAGACGGCGGGCCTTGGTTTGATAATTACAAAAACACAACATACAGTCAATTGTGGCTAGACGAAGAAGCAATGATGTTAAACGCTAAGGCAGCAGGTAATTAATGAAGAAGGTTAGATGGAACGACATCACTTGCGTGATGACATGGTATGGTCAAGAAGATCATTTGTATAACCAATGTCAGTTCTATAGTTGGATGAAAGAAAAGCATGGCTATGAACCTCGAGTTATATTTGTAAACGACGGGCATGCTGAAGGCCGTGAGTTCTTTAGAAAGACAATCGAGCTTCACAAGAGCAGATTTAACGTAATGGGTATCGATGTTATGAGAGATGTGGGGTTCAACTCTCACGTATGTAGAAACATTGGTGTTAAGCATGTAAAGACAGACTGGTTGATGTTAATTGATGTCGACTGTTTTGAGTCCGCGGGCATGTATGAGTTTCTTCGATTTGAAAAGAAGCTAAACCCTAAAATGTATTATGTACCTAAAGTAGACATGGAAGCACCAGAGATAATGTCTGGTTATGAGCTCCTTTGTAAGAAAGGTATTATTAAGTATAAGACCCATCCTAACACATGGATCATGACACGCGAGGCCTTTTGGTCAACTGGTGGTTATGATATTGAATTCCAGGGTGTGAGGCACGGTGATGCAGAATTCTTTTTAGGAATTGGCCGCCCTGGTTGGAAGGAATGGGATTATGATTTGTTAAGCGATGACGACGACAAAAGAATGGTCGTGAAGATTCCTAGAAGGGATCCTTTCTATGTCAGACAGGAAACTAAAAAGCAAAAACAAGCATCACCAATTGTTAATTATATAAGAGTACGTAATCGAGATCCTTATCACAAATATAGAAAAAGGCTCTGGAACGTAGATTGGGAATATGTCTAAAAAAATTGAATTAGAAGTTTTGAGTAGCGCTGCTTTTGCTCAAGTAATAAACGATATGGTTAAAGAGTCTAAAGGACATCTCAACCACTTGGAGGCAGTGCAAGATTTTCTTCTTTCAAATGAAGAGATAGAACCTGAAACTATTGCATCGCTTATACAGAGGAATCAAAAATTAAAAGCACTACTATATGAGAACGCAGAAGAGTTGAACTTAGTTGAAAAAGTAAGTAAGCTACCTTTTTAAAAAGGATTATATTATGGAAGCCGTGTCATTAAGAGGCAGGATAACAACCGTGGAACCGTACGACGCATATATCAAATACCTAGCATTGAAGAGTCACTTTCAAGACAAGAACTATGACTATTTCAAGTATAACGGTAAGGTGAAAGCATGGCGTACTACATTCGACACTAGAAGAGACAAATACTTTTTCTATAAACTAACAAAGCAGAAGGATCCAATTGAGTTTCTTATTGCTAATTTCATTGACAGCGATGACTTTTATATTGGTGACATTAGAGAAGACAAAGCGAATGAGATTTACACTGAATATAGAAAGAGACAGCAGTCATTAAGCTATGTGTTTAAGAACGACCTTAGCAAGATGAAAGAGGACTTCAATGACAACATCATTGTGCCTCAAAACTCACATCCATATCTACTAAGATTGTACATGCGCAAAGATATTTGCCTTGAGACGTTGATCTTAATTGATAGATGTGTTAAAATGTTCAAATATTGGGATAAGGAATTAAAGGATGATATTATGTGGCCTGACATAAAAATGAAAGCAACAAAATATAGTCCCTTTCTCAATGTTGACATAAATAAGTATAGAGATATTATTATCTCTAAATTTAAATAAAACGCATATAACGTCATATAACGCATATAGGAGGATACATGACAGATTCATTTGCAGCGCTTAAGCGCAATCGTACTGAGGGCTTTGATAAGCTAACTCACTCTCTAAATAAACTCAACCAAAAGACTAGCGGCCCTGGTCCAGACGATCGTTTCTGGAAGCCAGAAGTCGACAAGGCTGGTAATGGCTATGCTGTTATTAGATTCTTGCCAGAGTCTAATGGTGAGGACGTACCATTCGTAAGAATTTGGGATCACGGATTCCAAGGACCTGGTGGCTGGTATATTGAAAACTCATTGACCACTCTAGGTCAAAAAGATCCAGTATCAGAATACAACTCTATGTTGTGGAACTCTGGTATTGAGTCAAACAAAGATAAAGCTAGAAAGCAAAAGCGTAGACTTTCTTTCATCAGTAATATCTATGTTGTTAAGGATCCATCTAATCCAGAAAATGAAGGCAAAGTGTTCCTTTACAAGTATGGTAAGAAAATCTTTGACAAGCTAAACGAGGCTATGAATCCTCAGTTTGAAGATGAGAAGCCAGTGAACCCATTTGATTTATGGGAAGGCGCTGACTTCAAATTGAAAATTCGTAATGTAGAAGGATACAGAAACTACGACAAGTCTGAACTTGATGTTCCTGCTCCTTTATTTGATGAAGATGGCGAACTAGAGGCAGTTTGGCAATCACAATACGCTCTTAACGACTTTGTTGAACCATCAAACTTTAAAACCTTTGAAGAGCTTCAAGCTAAACTCAATAGAGTATTAGGTCTAGATGGAAGTAATGTCTCTACAACTGCAGAAGATAATTCTTTTGAACAAGTAGCGGCTCCTTCTATTCCAGAGAAGCAAATGGAGTCTGCACCTATCATCCAAGATGATGATGATGACGGTTCTCTTGATTTCTTTAAGAAATTAGCTGAAGAATAATTAACCAGGAATGCCTGGGCCGGATCTTCCGCCTAGGCTACTTTGGCCACCGGTGTATATTATGCCGGTGGTCGAGTTTTGGTTAACAACTCTTTGACTTTGGTCTACACTTGTCATGGCCATATTAGTGCTCATACCACCACCACCGGACGTTGCTAATGATTGAGCTTCTTCTGTCTCTGCTGTTGCTGTATCTATTACTGCGCTTCCTGTGGGGAGCTGCTCTGTATCTACCGGTAATGCTGATGCATCTATTGAAGATTCTGCTGCTACTTGTTGGTTTATGGATTCTTCTGCCGACAATTTGGATATTACTTTTCCTAAGTCCGATGCCGCTTCTACTTTTCCTATAGGTTTACCATCAGGGGTATATGCATAGATGTTTCCCTCACTATCTGGTGATTTAGTAACCATAATTTGTTGGCCACTAACAGGTCCTAATCCTTCAGGCATTGTTACGTTGATCATCTTATCAGCATCAATTGTACCTATGTCTGGTACATCAGCTGTCTGAACTCCAGTTGCATCGTTTGTGCTTGTAGGAGTACTTGGTGTAGGCGCTGTACCTTGATCGCCGCTTTGCTCTTCGTATCGTTGTTGAAGTATACCAGCAACTTCAGGGGTCATATCACCATCAGCAACCTTTTGTTCTATTGCTGCTTTGAATTCATCTGGCGGTGCACTCATATCTATTTCATCAATAACTCTATCTGCTGCTCGCTCTGCTCTTTCTGTAGCTCGCTGTGCCATTCTTTCTTCTGCAGCATCACCAAATGAAACTTTAAGACTTCTAAGTCCTGCGGCTGCGTCATCTCCTACAAACGGAATCTTCTCTACCAATCCAGCAATAAACTCAATAAGACCGTTAATAAATCCTCCAAGTCCACTAAGTATCATATCGCCGCCATCAGCAAGATATGATAGACCATCTTGAATGTATCCTAATGGATCCGAGAAGAATTTAAGTACGCCGCCTATAACAGCTCCTATCAATTCAAATACAACTACTACTGCATCAGCAATAAATCCATACAAAGGTTCTAATACAGGCATCAATGCGTCTACTAATGTCATTAATACAGAAGCTAATAATTCTACTAACTGAGTTACGACAGGCAATGCTGCATCAACTATCTCCATGATAGGAGGTAACAGCACTTCTACCAACTTCATAAACACATCGACAATTGTCATGAATAGATCAATTAATGGAGGCAATAAAGTCTCTATAATTTGAATAACTACAGGCATTAACGCTTCAACGATCTGCATGAACGCATCCATAACAACCATTAACACGTCTAGTAAAGGAGGTACAACCTTAGTCATTAAAGTTTCTAATACAGGAGCAAGCACTTCAACCATTCTATTGAACAGTTCTTTTATTTTTACAAATACTCCATCGCCAGCTCCAAATACAGCAGCTGCTAGTAGACCTATCATTAGGCCAATCTTTCCAATGACTTTTAAAAATCCCTTAATATCTTTGAAGATGTCACCAAGAATTCCATCTCCTTTAGGCGCCTTTTGCTTGGCTCCCTTCTCTGACTTATCTCCCGCACCTGCAGGTGTAGGCATGTCGGGCATACCTTCTGATGCTTCTCCGGCTCCGTCTGCAATTTCTCTTGTGTTGTCTGCTGTTTCTCTGTCGAGCTCTCTAGCTTCTTCGTCGGCGTCACTTTGCTCTTCTGCATCCTCTTCTCTGCTTCCATCATTCTGCTCAAGTTTAGCTCCGAGTGCATCCATCTCGTCTCTAACCGCATCTCTTATTTCCTCTAGTGTCTCTTGGTTCTTTCTATTAGTCAAAGCATCGTACATGATGCTATGTAATTTTGTATCAGCGCCTTTTGTAAAATTAAAAATGCCATCGAGCTTTTCATATTGCATTTGCATTACTTCAAGCTGTTGGTTTAGGACACCTGCAACTCCTAACTTTTCTCCATCCCCTTCATCTGGAGTAACTAATTCTTCAGCTACCTGTTCAAACTTATCGGTCATGCTTTGCATGCTACCAATAAGCGGCTGCATTGCCGTTTGTATAGATGCTGCTATTGCATCAGCTATAGGTGCTGGATCTAATGTTACGTCTACTTGAGGGGTTGGAAGTGCCATTTATTATTTTCCGCCGAATGCTCTGCCTGCTTCTGATATACCAAACGCACCAAGCGTAACAACTACAAACGATGTGTAGATGGTATCAGATATAACTAGGTCTTGCCCCATAAATGCTGTGATCAAATCACATATCCCAAATATGGTCATTAAGAAGAATGATATAAATCCAATAATAGCTTTCTCGTTTACATCATTGTCGTCGAGAAAGATATCCATGAACTTACGCTTAGGTGGCGCAAGTCTCTTCTTAGCATCTTGCGCTTCTTTTTTCATTTCTGAAATAGTATCTTCAGCTGTATCTAGCTTATCTATCAAAGCCATGTACTTATCGAGATCTATCTCGACTTCGTTTCTACTATCAACATTTTCTGCCATGTTTATCTCCGTTTAGGTGTATAACGCTTCACCGATGCACTTTGCTGAGACTTTCGCGCCTCCCACTTCTCTTTCTCTTGTTTCAAGTGGTCGACTAACATAGCAACGTAAATATCACGCTCATAAGGAATCAAATGTTCCACGTCGTATATACTGTATTTATGATGCTGAACCAATGCAAAAATTGTTGAATAATAATTTGCGAGCGTATTATGGCTCAGCAACATTAAAAAAAATCGGCTAATCCTTGTAGCTTAATCTTTCTACTATTCCCCATTTTGTTAGTATACTCAAATGTATGAGTCAACTTAGGTAGCGTATCATAAAACTGTTTTAATTTTTCAAACATATTCATGTCAAGGTTTTGAATAAACTCTACCGCTTCTTTTTCAGTAAAGTCGTCGTACACTTCATTACTGTCATATACCTTAACAATACATCCAGCCAGAAGTTTATAGACGCTCTCTCTACTTGCTTCATCGCCTTCTTTTATGTCTAGCTTTTCAATTAATCCTAATGTTGGTTCTTTCAACTCAATGCCAATGTTACCATCCAGATCAATTACATTAACATGATCTTCATTTATTGTTGGTTCAATCTCATCAAGATTAACTTCAAAATCGTACACTTCGTTATCTTCTTTATCTCTGTACTTAAGTGTAACAATATTCTGTACAGATCTTGCGCGCAGCTTCATAAACAGATATTCCATATCTGCTAAGATCAAAGATGCGGGGTTAAATTTCTTAGGTTCTACGATGACCTCAGATAACAATTGCTTGATAGCAGTCATCTGTTGTTTAGGTCCTCCGTCTTTACCAATAAGCAGAATCTTTTCTTCTTTTACAAGGAAAGGTCTAAACTTTACTTTTTTTCCGCTTATAGGTAATGTCAAATCAAACAGCGGTTGCTGTAATTTTGGTAATGCCATTATTTTTCTCCATTATATTTAAGTTTTGCCACCAAGAGTCTTCAAGAATGTTTGACCATTGCTAACAACATTAATTACGTCACCAACATTTGTTGGCTTTTTCCAACTAGACTTAAGTGCTTTAGCAGCTTGGCCAATTCTTAATAATTGTTCCATAGCAGTAAGTTCTCTTTCACCAGGTGCTGCAGTAGGACTGTCAGTCGTCTCTGATGTAAAGAATCTAAGTTGAAAGTTGACTTGCACTCTTGCATATTCATCGTTTTGCGCCCATCCTAAAGTGACAGGCGAGATTTGAGATGGCCATACTTCAAAACATTTTACTGTATGAATTTTATTTGCAGCCATGTCATACGTTTCTATTTCCATTGTAGTTACGTATCTATCTCTATAATGCAACTCGCCAAACTTTGCTCCATTTGCATCAGGCGAAGTAGCACCGCCAGCTGAATCATCTATTCCCATGATGTTAGCTAACCAATCATGAAAGAACTTTAAATTCTGTCCTGCACTATCAAGCATGAACGATGCTGTAACCTCATCAGGTATAACATTTGATGGTCTTCTATCAAAAGGACCAATTGAGTTTCTTTTAATATCTACAGGTACAACAGAAGCACCAGGCAAGTTTACGTTATCACAAAAGAATACTAAATCTTGAGCAGCAGCTGCCCCACCCCAAGGTGGAGTTGCAATCCTAACAACATACCTATTGGCACGTGCTAAGCTGTTTCTTTCTTGCATCTTTCCAATAAAGTTGTTAAGATTAAATTGAGAGTCAGCGCCTGTGGCGGTCTTCTCTAACCCTATTCCTTTAAAAAGGTTAAATGCGTCTTTTGCTACGTCTAAAATTTTAGCCATTTCTTTCTCTTCGTTTCTGTATGGAGTCTCTCCATACTTTATTTATACTAGATCCTCTGAACCTAGCTAGAGGCATCATCATAATTGCGTCCCAACCAACTGGTGGGATATACAGAAAGTTTCCGACAACATTATTCTTTCTATATCTTTTCCACATAGGCTTAAACGATCTAAGGTTAAATTTTTTTGACATAAACTCATAATTAACTCTATTGGTATTCAATCTAGCTCTAATTGATCTTCCTATATCCTTAGCTTGAACTTCAGGTGCTATGATAAATCTATAAAGCTCATCCATTAACTCAGCTCTATAGATAGGAGGCAAGTAATGAAAGTTTATTCCTTGAAAGTATGTTGGATAAACATTGACAACTAGAACAACAGGGAACATATCATAGTAAGGTAGAATTTCTCTATTTGACTTATTAACAGGACTGTATTTAAACATATAAAATCGTCCTGGCAAAAGTCTTTTAGTTCTTCCAACCCCTTGTAGAACAGTTGAAGGATTTCTTCTTGCATCTTCTTGAGCTACCTCTCTCAAGTATTCAATTGGATCTCCGTTATCACGTTGATACAACTGCTTCATGCTCTTGAATTCGAAATCGAATTGCTCTGACGTCAGCTTTAAAACTTTTTCAAATGTATAGGCTGGCATTATCCAATTACTCCTAACTCATCTTGAGTCATAATAATAAACTTCATGCCTCTATTATTACAAAACTCTGTAGCAGCTTCAAACTTTCTTTGATTGATTGCGAACGTATGCATTTCTTTTAAATATTTCCTTGTTTGCCTTTGAGGCTTTTTTGGCGGCTTAAGTTGCTGCTTTGGTTTTACTTCTATAACAAGCTGCTCCCCGTTTGACTTTTCAACCCAAAAATCAGGAAAGTATCTGTGCATGCGTCTATCTATTGGACTTCTATATGGTATGCAAAACTCTTCAGATGCCCATTTAACTATCTCTGAGTGGACATCTAAATACTTCATTAGCTTGAACTCCCACAAACTTCTATAAATAATGTTAGTGGGATTGCCAGTATATTTATCTGGGTTCTTAGGAACAAATTTGCCGCTATAAGCCATAGAACTATTTAGGAAACAATAATGGAAGTTGGAAGAAAACGAAAAGGGCCGATGACGGCCAAACAAAGAATAGAAAGAGAAACAACTAAGAACTCTGGTGCTAAAGGGTTCTCGTTTCCTAGTGACTTGTCAGATCATCAGTTTGTAATGCATTTTGTTGAGTATAGTTTTAATGATGGCCAAGGATCCGACAGCACAGTAGCATCATTTGCACTACCTTTGCCTGGACAAGGAATAAATGATAAAGCAGCATTGAACTATAATGCTCAAGACCTTGGTGTTGTAGGGGCAGCGTTATCGTCTATTGTTGGTGAAGCGGTTAGCAAATTTGACAACGCAGGAAGCCCAGAAGCATCCTCTGAAGCAGCTGCTGCAATTGATTATAAAAAAGAAACAGAGAACTTAATGTCGCTTGGTGGAGCAGCAGTAAGAGCACTAAACCCTTCGCAAGATTTAAAAAATGCTTCTGACCTAGCTCTTGGCAACGTAGTAAACCCTCACATTGCTTTATTGTTCCAATCGGTTGGATTAAAAACATTTTCACTTAACTGGAAACTCGCCCCTGCATCTGAAGCAGAATCGATAGCTCTTAAAAGCATGATATATGGAATACAAGCAAACATTCATCCAAAATATGAGGAAGGAGAGAACAACTTCTTCTTAAAATATCCAAACCAAGTTGATTTATTTTATGTTGGATCAGGCGACTTTTTACATTATTTTAAAAGAGCAGCGGTTACAGGGTTTGATGTAAACTATCAGCCTGAAGGTGGTAACTCTTTATTCAAAGGAACTGGAGCTCCAGCATTTGTAGATTTAACCATGCAATTCCAAGAAGTAGAAATTTGGACTGCAGAAGATTACGAGGAGTTAGCAGGTGGCCAGTAAGTCTTATTTTAAAAATTTTCCTATTATAGAATACAATGCTAAAATTGCAAGAAATATTATTGCAAGACCTAGACTAAAAGAATCAATACTGTCTAATCCATTAGCATTCTACGATTATGTAATTGAGCACGATATGCGTCCAGACCAAGTCGCTGCTGGTTATTATAAAGACCCTTCACTACTATGGTTAATCTTCTTAGCAAACGATATTGTGGATCCATATTACGAGTGGCCATTAACACAAGAACAATTTAGAAGACATTTGATTGCTAAGTATGGATCCGTTGAAGAAGCTCAAAGTAAAATTCTTCACTATAAGCACAAAACAAACGGAACAATAATTTCAACAGATACGTATACGCTAAATGGAACGTTTGGTAAAATACAAGCATCACAATACACGCCAGTCTATGCATATACGTTTGAAGATGAAGCTAATGATGCAAAGAGACAAATTAAACTTGTTGATTACAGGCTTGCGTCACAAGCAGCTAAACAATTGAAGAGCGCAATGAACACATAATGACTTACATACCAAAAAGTTACAAAATTGAAGAAGTAATATTCAAGCATGCAAAAGGGGAGCTTGACGTTACTGCTGGATTTACAAAAATAGAAATTGAAGAAGACATATATTCTGATTCATTGAAATCTAAAATAATTGTTCCAGACGTTGGGGATGCTTTTAATAAAGTAGACTTTGATGGCACAGAAACATACGAACTGACTTTTGAAAGTCCTGGAGACAAACAAGTAAGCATAGTATTCCAAGTATATAAAATTGAAGTAACACCAGATCCAAATTATGGGTATGGCAAAATATATGAAATGTTTGGCGTAACACCAGAACATTATACACAATCAACGATGGACGTTAGCAAGGGATACATATCACAAATAGGCTCAGCAGTTAAAGATGTGTTTGGAATGCTTGGTAGTAGTAGACCATTAAGTGTTCATCCTACTAACGGCGTAGATAGATTTGTAATACCTGGAATGACGCCTTACGAAGCAATGGTGTTCTTAGCTAGAAGAGCAATGAACGCAACTTTTACCTCAAGCCTGTTTACTTTTTATGAAAGTTTAGATGGATTTAATTTTCACAATATAGAACAACTTATTAAAGAAAACAAAGACTCACCTATTGAATACATTTTTTCACCAGATACAAAAGTAGAAAAGGGCGATCCTAAAGCACAGTTTTACATAGAGCAGTTGACAATAGACGCAAACAAGGATATAATGTCAAGGATTAAATTAGGTTCTTATGCAAATCAATGTAAAGAAATAGACCTTATTAATCAAACTGTTCACACGTTTGGTGTATTAGTAAAAGATAACTTTGGTGATTTTGTGCATCTTGATAAGACCGGTGATGCAATGACGTTTGATAGTAAAGCAATGATTGATAGGCATCTGAATATTAATAACAGTACTAAATGGGTCAATAAAACTATTGGCGATCCTATGTTTGATAATAACTTTGGTAAAATGATTCCTAGACGTAGATTCTATATGGACTCTTTGAACGGAGTGCAAATGAGATTACTTGTGCCAGGTAATTCAAACATGACGGTTGGGAAAGTAATTGATCTCAATATGTTAGAAACAACTGCCAATACAGAAACAAAAGAACAAGAACAAAAAGTATCTGGAAACTATCTAGTTACAAGAGTTTTTCATATGATCGATAGAAAAGAATATAACATGGTCATGGTATTAAATAAAGAAAGCTATAGGGCAAATATTGATGACCCTAGTAAGAACGTGGTGGCATAATGGATAGTGGATCAAAAAGTTTTACAAATATGCGACATTTTGTCGGCGTCGTTGAGGACAGGAATGATCCTATGTTCCTTGGAAGACTTAAAGTTAGGATTTATAGTGTCCATACAGATGACAAAGGATTATTGCCAACAGAAAAATTACCTTGGGCGTTAGTATTACAGCCTATTACATCGCCAGCAATTAGTGGAATAGGTAGATCGCCAACAGGTGTTGTAGAAGGCACATGGGTGTTTGGAGTCTTTTTAGATGAGGGCGAATACCAACAGCCTTTAGTTATGGGATCGCTAGCAGGTAATCCTAGCGAGGAGCCAAATCCTGGAAAAGGATTTTATGATCCAAATGGAGTATATCCAAAAGATGATCCAGGCTTATCATCATTATACGAGAGTTCTGTTGATAGACATGCAAGAGGCGAAGATGCTGAATCACATGATTTGCTAATAGAAAAAAGAAAGAATAAAGATGAGTTTGGCGTAGTAGAAAGTGCAAAGGGATCCAAAATAGAGTCTGTTCTTGCAAACAAAGATGACAAGTATTACGAACCGACTGCTTGGAAAGAGCCACATCCAAGATTTGGTGGACAGGACGATGATTATCCTGAGGACCATATCCAATCAGCATATCCATTAAATCACACTTGGTACACTGAAGGCGGACATTTATTTGAAGTAGATGATACACCAGATGGCGAAAGAATACATATGCTGCATTCGACTGGAACCTTCCAAGAAATACAGCCAGACGGCAATAGAGTAACTAAAATTAATGGAACCGACTATGAGATAACTCTTAAGGACAAAGATGTTTATATTAGAGGTAATGTAAACGTTACGATTGATGGTGACGCAAGATTACTAATCAAAGGCGACAAGGTGGAAGAAATAGGAGGCAATTATTTCTTAACTGTTGTTGGAGATTATGTTAAGAAAGTTCAAGGTAATGAAGCCAAAGAAATTATATCAGACAAGTCGACACAAATAAATGGAAACAAGAGAGAAAGAGTTTCAAAAAATAAAGATGAGATTACTGTCGGCAACTTTACAGAATCTATTGGCGGCAAGCACGACGAGACTATTAATAAAGAAGAGACAGTAACTAACTTAGACTCATCAAAAAGAACTTGTGCAAATAATGTAACGTGGTTAGTTGCAGAGAACATTGATATTGGTGCTGGTAATAACATTGCTATTGCAGCGGCTGAGAAAATGACGATCAAGAGTATTAATGATATGAAGATCGAAACAGAAAACAACCAATTAATCAATGTAGTTAAAACTCAAACAATTACAGCAAATACTCAGGACATCGATGCTTCTACTGGTACTATTGATTATGCAGATGGTTCAATAGACGTAGTATCTGGTAACATTACTGACACTAATGTTACATTGCATACTCATACACATCAAACAACATCGATGGATACTGGAGATGGATCTAATGCGGATGAGAAAAATACTTCTGACTCGCCTAATTCAGATACACAGGAGTAATATATGGCATGTGGACTACCAGAAGCAGCAACAGCTCTAAATGATCAGATAGATTCCGTTAAAGGAGAAATTAATGGATTAATAGCAGATGCCAATGAGGGTATTGCTAGTGCCGTGCTGGGTCTTAAAGATAAAATCAAAGGAACTATAACTGATGCAATGCAAAGCAAGTTAGATGAGATTGCACCTGAGCTGCCTGTTCCTCAAGCTAACCTACAAGATACAATGAATGAAATGATGGCGGCAGCAAATGATCCAAAAAAGTTTTTAGAATCTTTTAATAGCATTCAAGACAATTTTCCAGGATTAGATGTAAATGGAATTCTAGCATCAGCAGGAATTGATGCAGATAAAATGAATAACCTTGCTGGCAAAGTTACTGATTTACTTAATACAGATTTGTCATCTCCAGAAAGTATACTAGGAGCAGTCGGCGGTTTTGAATTACCATTTAGTGGTGGTCAGTCTATTGAGGGTGCATTGAATGATATATGTCAAAAGGTGCCTAATATTGAAAAGGATGCTCTAGGCAACATAGTTAAAAAAGGCGTTCCTTCTATATTGCCAACCATAGACGCAGCAGTAGCAGCTGCATTGCCTGAAAAGAAAACAGGAGCAGAACCAGCTCCACCAAAACACAATGCTCCATTAAACTCATCTGCTACTGTAAAGACAAGAGAAAAGGGACAAACCAAAGAACAAAAACTAACGTTTAACCAGATTGTAAAAGATAAAAATTTACGTCAACGAAATGAGCTCACTCCTTTAAGAAAAAAATTGTTTGCTCTCAAAGAACAAATTCAAGCAGCTAAGGATGCGCAACAACCAGTAGACGCTCAATTAGTTGCTGAAAAGAACGCTGTGTTGTATACTAGGATTACTGTAGACCTTGATATAACAGCTGAATCAAGGAAGAAGTATTGGGATAATAAAGTGCTTTCAAGTATGGATACAGCTCCAACGCCTCCCAAAATTCCTGATGCAGAGGTTAAAAAGTTTACTAAAGGATTTTCTTCTTACGAATCACAAATTAGAGCTTTACAATTCATAGAGATAGTTTAAAAGGATTAATAAATAAACTCATGAGTACTTTTTCTGACTTCAACACCAGCCTTGCTGTTCACCCAGTGAAGAGAGACTTGTCGCTAAAAACTGACGTAGCGGCTGTGAAGCAGTCAGTAAGAAATTTAATATTAACTAACCGAGGCGAAAGATTAATGCAGCCTAGTGTTGGTTCTAAAATAAGATCGCTGTTGTTTGAAAACTTTACACCAACCACTGTTAGGTTAATCAAGCAATACATAACGGAGACAATAGACAATCATGAGCCAAGGGCGTCTATAATTGACATTGATGTCAGTGCAGACGATGATAACAACCTACTGCTAGTGTCGTTGAAATTTATGGTAATAAATAATGATGAGCCCGCGTTGCTAGATTTACAAATAGAGAGAATAGGATAATGGCAAATACATCACTTTCAGTAGCTAATATTAATTTTGAAGATATTAAATCAGATCTTCAAACTTTCTTGCAGACGCAATCTGCACTAAAGGATTATGATTTTACAGGATCCAATTTAAACGTATTGCTGGACGTTCTTTCCTATAACACGTTCATGCAGAACTTCTACCTTAACATGGTAGCAAACGAATCGTTTCTTAATAGTGCTGTATTAAGGGATAGCATTGTCTCTCACGCAAAAACATTAAACTACTTGCCTTCGTCATACTCAAGTGCAAAAGCTGTTGTAGATATTTCAATTTATCCAAATGACACGCCAGCACAAATTGCCATACCTAAACACACAGAATTCACTACATCTGTAGAATCAAACTCTTATATTTTTACAACAGACGAGTCTATAACAGTATCAGCTGATGCAAATGGAAACTATATTGCGAGCGATGTAGAAATATTTGAAGGAAATATTATTACTGAATTGTTTACAGTATCCACTTCTAACACCGAACAAAGATTTGTGTTAAGTAATCCAGATGTAGATGTCAATAGTTTAACTGTCAAAGTCGTTGCGTCAGCATCTGACACATCTAATTCACAGTGGACGAGAAACCTTAATACTATTGGTATTGATGGAACTACTAACACATACTTTGTAGTGCCGGCTGAAACTGGCAAGTATGAAGTACAGTTTGGTGACGGTATTCTAGGAAGACCATTAGAAAACGGAAATATTATTGAAGCAATTTATAGAAGATCTGATGCTGATGGACCAAACAGCGCAAACAATTTTGCATTATCTGGTAACATACAAGGGTACAGCAATGTAGTAATATTTACTAGATCCTCTGCTCAAGGCGGCAGTGTTGGAGAGACTCTCGACTCAATTAAAAAGAATGCTTCTAGGTCCTTATCATTACAAGACAGAACTGTAACAGTCAATGATTACAAAACACTTTTGTTGCAGAATTTTAATGATATAGAGGCTTTGAATGTATACGGCGGGGAAGAAGCTATTCCGCCACAGTTTGGTAAAGTGTTGGTATCAGTTGATCTCAAGAACGCAGAGGGTATCCCTTTATCAAGAAAGAGAGATATAGAGAACTTCTTAAAATTAAGAGCGCCTTTATCTATTGAACCTAGAGTTATTGATCCAGAGTTTTTATTCGTTGACATTATTACCTCAGTAAGGTATAATCCTAATGTCACCGTTAAAAGTGATAATGAGATTAAGTCGGTAGTGCAAAATGCAATTCAGGCACACGCAGATGCAGAGATAAATGATTTTGCAGCTACATTAAGAGTATCCAAAGTGTCAGCAGCAATAGATGCAGCCGATCCTTCTATTCTTAATAATGACACAGACGTAATATTAGAAAAGAAAATTATTCCAATACTTGGTGTTGCGGTGACGTTTGTATTACAATTTAATAATGAGATTCTTAGAGAGATTCCTCTCAATAACCGATTTGTTGACGGAAGCTCTCCTATAACATCTACCACGTTTACGTTTGGTGGATTGAATGGATGCATACTTAGAGATGATGGTTTAGGAAAAATACAAATTATTCAACAACAAAATGCTACTCTTCAAATTGTTTCACCAGATGCAGGTTCTGTAAATTATGAGACAGGGACAGTTACGTTGAACTCATTTTTAGTAAGTGCTTTTTCTGGCGACTCAATTAAGATTAGTGCTACACCTAAACGCAGAACAATTAAGTCTGATAAGAATATCATTTTAAGTTATAACAAGACTCCAGGTATTACGATCGTTCAAGAGAGGTTGTAATGAGAGAAATCGATGATCAGATTTCTTTATTTGTAAAAGATCAGTTTCCTGCCTTCTATGCTGAAGAAGGGGAATCGTTTCGTGTATTTCTTGAGGCATATTATGAATGGATGGAGCAATCTGGTAATACAGTAGACGTTGCTAGAAACCAAATTGAATATAGAGATATAGATAAAACAACGTCTCAGTTTCTTGAAGAGTTTAAAAGAACATACTTAAAAGACCTGCCAGGTCTTATCAAATCTGATGATAGATTAACCATAAAAAATATATTTGACTTTTATAAATCAAAAGGATCACAACGAGCAATTCAATTACTTTTTAGAATAGTTTTTAATGATAATGCTACAGTGTTCTATCCTTCCGAGGACGTGATTAAGCCATCTGATGCAAGTTATAGAAGACCAAGATACATTGAGTGTTACGCACCAGACGTAGCAATATTAAAGTCACTAGAAGGAATTGAAATAACAGGTGCTACTAGTGGCGCTAAAGCATTTGTTGAAAGTATATCAACAAAGTTATTAAATAACGTACGAACAAACGTATTAAGATTATCTAACCTAAGAGGCAACTTTTTAAGAGGAGAATTACTCTCAAAATCATCTGATGGCATTCAAGACAACATGCCAATTGTTACAGGATCCCTCTCAGATATTAATATTACATTGGGTGGTAGTAATAATGCAATTGGAGACATCTTTAATGTCACAGGGCCTCAAGGAAAACAAGGTCTTGCTAGGGTAACGTCTATTGCTGATGCAACAGGCCTCGTTAGCTTTGATTTGGCTAACGGTGGGTTTGGTTTTAGTACTAATACAGAATTTACTGCTATCAATGTTAATGATCAGAATGTTGTTGTAGCTAACGTTGTCAATGAAGCTCAGACATACAGCAATACAGTAGAATCAGCATATGATTATGTTGGTAAAAGAATAGACAATGCCCAATTTATAAGATTTGAAACAGTAGATCAAACACTCGAAGAAATTTCTATTTTAAGTGGCGTGGCTTTCAACTCAAACATTCAGAACTTTATTGCTAATACAGAAAATGAAACAACCTCTCCATGGATTACAGGGAGAGACTCTGGCAATACTGTTATTGCTAATGGATACGTGGTCAACTTAAACGTAACTAATACAGGAGAGAGTGCAGTATTAATTGCTCCTATAACTGGATCATTTGGTAATCAAAATGAACTAACAATAACCCTTGCCGATAGCACTCATACTTTTCAAGTAAGAGAAAGAATTGATGAAGAAGATCAAGTAGAATTAGAATATGCTTCTAACACAGATGCGTTTACTGCTGGAGACATTATTCAAGGCGACGAGTCTAATGCTAATGGTGTTGTTGAGTCTGTTAACGCTACTCACATTACAGTTAATGGTTCATTTGGTACTTGGGTAGCTAACGATAACGTTTACATAGTATCGGCTAACTCTACAACAGCTAATGTAACAGGCATCAATGTAACTACTCAAGGAGCTAATGCAGAAGTCTCTTCAGCAAATAGTACCGTATTAAATGTAGCTGATATTGTTGGCGAGTTTACACAAAACAAAAAAGTTAAAGGTCAGCGAACAAATGCCATTGCAACTATTGATGCTGGAGGCGTTGCAGTTACTGGCGTATCGGACGTATTCTTTAATGATACTAATGGAACACAGGCTGTAGTAGATACGTATGCAAATGCTACTGTAACAGCTGAAGTAATTGGATCCAATGCTACTAACGTTGGTTTTAGAAACACGAGATACCCTGCTAATAATTCAGTTGCTACTTTTGTAGCAAATACGTCTGCATATATTGTTGGCAGAGATTCAAATACTTTTGCAAATATTGTAACTGTAGGTACAGGTTCTGGAGCAACATTTAAAATAGGGTCTTTAGAAAACGAAGATGCTATTACAATCTACACAGATTTCATTGGAGATAACAACTCAGCAAACGTTGCCTATCTGGATTGTGTTATTGATGGAGGAAACTCAGGAATTGGGTTCCTTGATAGCATTGACATTACTGATGGCGGAAACAATTATGAGCCAGGTCAAACAATTGTGTTTGACAGGGGAGGTCCTGGCGGTGGTCCACCTAACATAAATGCGGTAGCAACTATTACTACAGTCACAACAAACGCAACGCATACAAATACCGTGACTTCTATTACAGTAACTAATCCTGGAGATGGATTTTTTACATCAAGTCCTGCAAACTCAGACAACCTTTCTGTAGGAACAGGACTAACATTTGATACTAATTTTGACTTCGGTTATGGATTCCCTAAAGATAGCGATGGTGATTACACATCTATTCTTGATACAGTACTAACAAGATATAGTGGTAACATTGGAACAATATCTTCACTAACAGAAATCAACCCTGGAAACAATTACAACTTTGATCCATTCCTTTCTGTTTACTCTGGTGGTATTGCTAAATTTGATAAAAGAGATGTTATTTTATATTTAGAAGATAAGAATGGAACATTTATAGTTGGCGAAAACGTCAATCAAACGGTTACTAATCCAGGACAGACTTTAACTATTTCTACTATCACTGGATCATATTCAAACGGCGATCCGTATGCAGCAACTATAGAGGATTTTACAATAGGGTCATCTGTACAACAGGTAATTAACTCAACAGCTAATGCTATCGGTGATATATTCCAATCAGACACCAATACTATAAGTATTGTTAATCCTAGAATTAAAATATTCAATGCAGCAGCAAGCGTGTTTGAATATAATGCAGCAAACTTAATTCCATTTGTGTCATCAGCTAGCAATCTAGTATTCTCAGTATCACCTAACACAGAAATAAACGTTGCAAGTGTCAGCGCTGAAATTACAGCAGTGGGCCAAGTTGTACAAAGTGCCGTGTCTAAAGGACAAGTGTATGCTCAAGGCGACGATCCACAACAAGTTAGATTAAGGCGTCTTTCGTTTGCTGTTGGATTCAATGACTCAGGACCAGTTACTGGATCATTGTCTGGTGCTACCGGAACCGTTATTGGTATCCAAGCAGATGAAGATACAAGGCCTATTGGTGACAATGCTGATATCAATGCCACTGCTCAGGCAGCAAATGGTATTGTTACGTCCGTTGAAGTTATTGATAGCGGATATGGATATCAACATGACTCAACAGTAACTCTAGTATCAACAAACACTGCACAAAACATTGTAGTTAGCGGAACCGCTAATGTAACTACTACAGGCCTAGGACAAGGATTTTGGGCAGACAAGACATCATTCTTGAATAATAAATACATTCACGACAATAATTTCTATCAGTCTTATTCTTATTTGATTGAGTCTGGTTTATCGTTGGATAAATATAGAGATATAGTACTGAAGTCAGCTCACGTAGCAGGCACAAGATTATTTGGAAGAGTTATTAAGCAGAGCACTGTTAACAATGAGGTTACGATAGCAAACAGCTCTATAGAGGCAATTTAATAAATGAGTAAAATAGTAACATCAGATTTTAAAACGCATAACGCAAAGCAGTTTGTTGAGTCCCTCAGCGAGACAGCTAATTCTATCTATTATGTAACGATTGGTAAACACACAGCATTTCCTGATGATGCTACGCCCCCTGCTCCATCTCAATCACTAGAATCATCGTTCTATCAGTTGTATCGTGATATGATATATGGTAAGCAAGTTAAAACTTCTGATATAAGACACATGATTGACAACTATCCATGGACATCGGGAACAGTTTATACGCAATACGATCACACTGTAGATTTATCAGGCGAAAAGTTTTTTGTTGTAGTTCAAGAAGAAGGTGGCGACTACAGCGTATTCAAATGCTTATTTAATAATAAAGGAGCTCCTTCTACAGACAAACCTGTAAAAATAGAAACATCTGCTGATGATGACATATATGTTACGACTGGTGACAGCTATCAGTGGAAGTATATGTTCACCATACCAGAATCAATTTACAACAAATTCTCAACATCAGACAAAGTTCCTGTAGTGGCAGATGCTAATGTCGAAGCAAATGCAATTGCTGGATCTATTGATGTTGTAGACGTTAAAGCAGGTGGAAGCAGATACTTCTCTGTTGCTAACGGCGTAGTTAAAGTGGCAGCTGTTGCAGCTAACGATCAAATAATAGAGTTAGAATCTCTTGCTGGTGCCAACCTTAATATTACTACATCTAACGGAACGTTCCAAATTGAAAAAATTGATCTTGTTGGTAAACATGCTAATGGAGATCCAGACACAACGAACAACGTAGCTAACGCTGTTGCTATTGAAGCTAACAGTACTTTCCTTAGAGTCACTGATATCAAAGGCAATTTCTTTGGCGAAACAAGCAACGTATATGCTAAAGGCGCTACATCAAACGCATTTGCAACAATAAGCTCAATAACAAAAACAACGAGTACGCTTTCTGCTAATACAGATTTTTATAAAGGAAGTACGTTTTATATTACAGCTGGAGCAGGTGCTGGACAAGCAAAGACTATTAGTGAATATGTTGTAACTGGTTCAGCAAGAAGAATTGTAATTCCTAGTGCTTTTGCAACAACTATTGGCACGACTTCTTTATTTGAAATTACACCAAGAGTTGTTATTGCTGGAGACGGCCAAGGAGCATCTGGTAGAGCAATCGTTAATACTTCTACCTTTGCTATCGACACAATTGAAATGACCGATAGAGGTTATGGCTATTCATATGCAACTGCTCTAGTATTAGGTAACACAGGTATCAGTTCAAATGGCATTACATTGCAAGCAAACAATGCAAACGTTGTTCCAATTATATCTCCAAGAGGAGGACATGGATCTGATCCAGTTTCAGAATTAAAAGCAGACACAGTAGGCATTTCTGTAGACTTTGCTAATAGCCAAGGCGGACAGATTCCTGCTGTCAATGATTTTAGACAGGTCAGCATATTAAAAGATCCTTTATTTGCAAATGTAGTGTTAACAATTAGTGACACTCTAACATCTGCAAATGCCTCTGGTACAGGAACATCGTTTACAGACGGCGAAACAGTAGTACAAGGAAGTTCAGCTGAAACAATATCAAAAGCTAATGTTACTATAGCAAATACTAACGGAACATTCCAAATAGAAGAATTTACTCTCTATGGCGCAAATTCAACAGGATCGTTATTCCACGCAAACAGCGATCCAGCAGGAACATCTAACGTAATAACAACTGGTGTTATTGTTAACGTCGATGGAAGCGTGCTAACACTACACAACGCAAATGTTGCAGCAATTGACGCTTATGACAAATACTCAAATGGAGATTTTGCTTCTGTTTTAGTTGGAACAGAGTCTTCTGCAACTGGCCAAGTTGACATATTAGATAATAAAGCAGATCCCGGTGGCGCTTATGGAATAGTGTCTACAAGAGCAGCAGGATCTATTAACTTGTCTAACGTTTATGGACAGTTTGTATCGTCAGGCAGCAACACAGAATTAAGAATTACAGGACTAACATCGGGCACTACTGCTAACCTAGTATCTTTCAAAACAAATGAAAGAGCCGGATCTAATTTTGATCAGTTTGACCAACGAGTAAGGTTAACTGGTTTTGAAAATTCATCGTCATTAGAGTTTCAAATTGATGAACGAATTGTTCAGGACGAAACTGATGCGGAAGGGGTTATACATAGTATAAATACGTCTAGTGGTGCAACAATATTAGCTATTACTAATAAGAAAGGCAATTTAGCAGAATCTGAAGGAACAGATCCAAAATACGTAAGAGGTCAAGATTCTGAAGCTGTTGGTTACTTTACGGATGAGGCAGGACCAGACATCCAACATCACACAGGCGAAATTCTTTATGTAGAGAACATTACGCCAATTACAAGAAGTGATGACCAAACAGAACGTGTTAAATTAATGATTAAATTTTAGAGGAAGAAATGGCATTAGAAACAGATCTTAACGTCAACCCATATTTTGACGACTATGATGAAACAAAGAACTTTAACAGGGTATTATTTAAACCTGCCGTTCCTCTGCAAGCTAGGGAACTAACTCAGCTTCAAACAATACTTCAAGCTCAAATTGAAAGATTTGGACAGTATCAATTTAAAGAAGGTTCAATCATCAAAGGTTGTAACTTCTATTATGATGCAAAAGTTAAATACGTAAAAGTAAACGATAAAGACACTTCAGGTTTAGATGTAAACGTTGGGCTGTATGGTGAAGGTGATTACATCAGAAACAGTGCTAATCTAGTAGCAAGAATAGTATCGACAGCTTCTGGACTAGAGACACAGAATCCTGGATTAAACTCACTGTTCTTCCATTATCTTAATATTGGAACAGACGATTCAACAACATATTCAGCTGGTGAACAGATTGATGTTTTCCCAGCAAGCACCGGTATTGCCAACATTGTATTTTCATCAGCTAACGGCGATTTTAGTAACAGCGATACTATTACAGTAAGCACAGAAGACAACGGTTCTGGGTTTGATGGATCCGTGGTCACAACTGATGGCGGTACCACACTATTTGCAATTACTGTCACATCTAATGGATCAGGATATACAGTAGACGATTATCCTGTAGCAAGCATTACACATGCTAATGGATCCACAGCAAACGTTCAGTTAACTGTCAACTTAAACAAAACATCAACGCTGACTATTGCAAACTCTCAGTTTGAAAGTGATTCTGGAAACACACAGTTTAATACTGTTGGTAACTCATTCTTGATGACAGTAAATGATGGTATTATTTTCCAGAAAGGACATTTCCAAAGATTTGAAGAACAAAATATTATTGTAACAAAATATACAAGTTCTCCCGACGAAGTATCTGTAGGCATTGAAACTGCAGAGGCTATTATAAATAGCTCTGTTGACACCTCGTTATTAGACAATGCATCTGGCTTCAATAACGAAAATGCGCCGGGCGCTGACAGATTAAGACTTACGCCTACGTTAGTCGTAAACACGACATCTGATGCTCAGTCTTCAAATAATTTCTTATCTATTGTATCTTTCCAAGGTGGAAGACCAATTCAATTAAACCAAAAAGCAGTTCTTAATAGATTAGGCGATCAAATAGCAAGACGAACATATGAAGAATCTGGCGATTATGTAGTTGATCCATTTGCTATTGGTACAGAAGAAATTTCAGGAAACACTACACATATCAATGCGCAGATTGGCGCTGGTGTAGCATATGTTAAAGGTTATAGAGTAGAGACAAACAATACAACAAGACTACCAATTAAAAAAGCAACAGTGAGTGCAAACGTTACTTCACAAGAAGTAGCGCTTACGTACGGAAATTATGTTGAAGTAGACAATGTTATAGGACAGTTTGGCCATGAAACTAATGACATGGTCTTGCTGACTGATGCAACTTTTAATGCTCATAACTCAGCAAATGCTTCAGATCCAGCTGTATCAAACACTTCTGTAGCCTATGATGGAACAACAGGAAGTGTCGTTGGTACTGCAAGAGTCAGAAACATTGAGTGTCAAGATAATAACAATAACAATTTTGATAGCATATACAACCTATACCTTTATGATATAGAGATGAAAAAAGGTAAATCCTTTTCTAAGCACGTAAATTCTATTGTTCACTATTCTGGTTCAGATTATAGTGCAGCAGGTGCTGAGACTAATATTACTAAAATTGGTGTAGCTGACATTGAAGCAGCAACTGCAAAACTAAAAGATTCGTTTGCAGAAGGACAATTATTTAACTTAGGTCAATCAGGTATTAAGTCTGTTGGTAATAACGCATCTTATGTTTATAAGAGCAAAGTGTCTAATACAATTAGTACTGCTGGTGAGATAACATTAACCGTAACAGGTAATGAGCAATTTAACTATGGTGATGGCACATTAACGAACACACAAGAAAAAGAAATTATTATCTTACCACAGCAGAATGCAAATGCAACCACTAATGTAACATCTACTGCGGCTACAAGCAACGCTACGACTACAGTGGTTACTGGTATTGGAGACACATCTTCAGTATACGTAGGGGACTTATATTACCTAGCAAACACAACTGTAACAAACGGGCCGTTCCAAATTAGAAAAGTAGCTAATAGTGACGCTGTAGTTGTAGATTCTGCTCCAGGTAGTATGTCTGCAATGAATATGATGCAGACCTATCAAAAGAATTATCCATTATCTCTGAACGATAGATCTGATGCAAACGTAGTCGTGTCGAGCTCTAGCACTACAATGACTATCTCAACAAATATCGGTATTAATGGAACAACTCCTGTTGATGTTTTAGTCAATGTAAAAGATACTGCTGCAAATGCTGTGCTTAAGAGCTATGTTACAACTGAAGTGGGTATTGATACATCTAATAATACTGGTGGAACATCAGGACCTTGGAGTCTTGGTGTAGTAGACGGACATGCTTTAGTGTCTGTTTATCAAGGCACCGGCGGTGGTTACGATTCATTTACAACTGACGTAACTGATCAATTTGAAATTAACAATGGGCAGACTGATTCAATTTATGGTCTTTCTAAGCTAAGAACAAAGCCTGGTTCAACAATTTCATTGTCTAGCGGAGATCAATTAGCCGTAACTTTCAGACACTTCAAGAAAGGATCTGGAACAGGATTCTTTAATTTTAATTCATATCCTATCGATGATGAAAATACAGCAAATACTTCAGCGGTCACTACACAACAGATACCAATGTTTGTATCACCAAAAACAGGTAGAGAAGTTGATCTTAGAAATCATTTAGATTTTAGACCTCAGCTTTCTAACACTGCAGTAATAGAAGGTACGTTAGACGGATCGTTTACCATTAACCCTTCTGCCACATCTACATTAGATGACGTATCAAAAATTGGAGCTCCAGACACATCTTGGTCTGGTAGCTTTGAATACTATCTGCCAAGAAAAGATAGAATCATTGTCGAGTCAAGCGGTTTATTTGTTGTAGAGGGTGTTCCTAGCGTTAATCCTAAACTTCCTCCTCTACCAGAAAATGCAATGCAGCTAGCATCTTTAGATGTTCCTGTATATCCTTCATTAGCACAGCCTACTGCAAGAGCAGATAGAAGACCAGATTATGGCGTAATAATCAAAGCTACTCAGCTTAAGAGATACACCATGGAAGACATTAGGTCAATTGATGATAGGGTTACTAATCTAGAATATTACTCATCATTAAATTTCTTAGAGAAGTTTACTACTGATGCTGTAATTCCTGGAAGAACCGATCCTACAACTAACAGATTTAAGAATGGATTTATTGTAGACAACTTTGCATCGTTTACTACAGGTAATCCACTAGACACAGAATTTAAAGCGGGATTTGATGCTGCAAGAGACCTATTGGTTTCTAAGTTTGAAAACTACAGCATTAAAATGAGATTTAAGAGCGGCACTAATATTTCAAGAAGTAACGACTTAATTCTTCCTAGGTATTTCAATAGAAGCATCATTATACAGCAAAGAGCTACAAGACAAAGAAGAGTTACTTCTGCACTATGGGCTTATAATGGTACAGTACGATTGTTCCCAGATTACCTTGCAGGCGTGGACAATAAGAAATCACCTGAATCTGCTGTACAGATTAACATTGATAATGCTAGCTCTACTTTAGCGTTGATTGACGAATTGAACAAAATTGCTCCTCAACAATTTACAAGCAGTGAAGTAATACAGGACAATACAAATACAAGAGTTGTGTCATCGACTCCTACAGATACACAAGTTACAAACCAAGTAGAAATAGTACGAAGTCAAAGAATAAGACAAACGACCACGACATTAAGTGCTAGAGCAAGAACAACTACTAGAAAAGTCGGTGATTTTGTTACAGACATTTCATTCCAGCCTTATATTCCTGGAACAGAAATTAGATTCGTAGCTACTGGTTTGAGACCAGGAATGAGACACTACGTTTATTTTGACGGTAAAGATCAAACAAGTAACTGTAGACCCGCATCCGTGTCTAATCCTTTTGATGCTGTAGCTACAGAGAGAAGACTGTCTTCTTCAAGAGCAAGAAGAATGATTAGAAGTAGAGGGGCATTTGGCGATTCTCTTACAGCAAATAGCTCAGGTGGTATTTCAGGAATTTATAGAATTCCTTCTAATACTTTCTTTGCAGGAGAAAGAGAGTTTGTAGTCAGCGATGCGTCTGATATTGGGCTACTAGGTGATTCAGTTTCAGAAGCCACAGCAAAATTCAATTGCTATAACTTTACTGTAAACAAAGGCGATGTTATAACTTCTACTAGATCAGCATTACCAAGAGCATCACAAAGACAAACAACAATAACTCAACGAACAAGAAATGTTGAGCAAGTAATTACACCGTTACCTCCAGCTGAGGTGACTGTAATTGAAAATCATATTGAGGTTCCTAACCCAGTACCTGTTCCTGTTCCAGTACCTGGCCCTGAAAGACCTACGCCGGTGCCAAACCCTATACCGGTTCCTAACCCAGTACCTGTTCCTGTTCCAGTTCCTGGACCTACAATTCCAGGACCACCTGTAACAGTATTGGTTCCAGGTCCGCCTATAACAATACCGATTCCAACTGTTCCTCCAATAGCTCCACCGCCTCAGCCGCCTGACACATGGACAGACGGTCAAAGAGAGCGTAGATTTAGAGATGAAGACGATCCATTAGCACAATCGTTCTTAATTGATTCACAACAGTTCAATGGATATAAGGACGGTTATATTACTGCGGTTGATATTTATTTTGCTGGCAAAGATGCAAGAAGAGGATGTACAGTAGAAATTAGATCAACTGAAAACGGCGTCCCAGCATCTAAAGTTTTACCATTTAGTAGAACTCACTTAAATGCTAATGAGATCACTGCATCAACAAATGGTGCTACAAAAACAACGTTTACCTTTACTTCACCGGTTATGGTCGAAGCTGGAAGAGAGTATGTTGTAGTTATTTTACCAGATGGAAACAGCCCAGAGTATAAAGTTTGGACAGCTAAAGCTGGCCAGAAAGATGTTAGAACAAACATTGTTAACAACCAAGACTGGGGTCAAGGTACTATGTTCTTATCTACAAACAACAGAACATGGACAGAGTATGTAGATGAAGACCTTAAGTTTACTTTGTATGCAGCTGTGTTTGCTTCTCAGAGAGCTACAGTGTTAACAGAAAATGAAGACTATGAGTTCTTCCAATCAAACACAACAAACATTAACGGAAACTTTACTGTTGGTGAAGAAGTGTTTAAGTTAGCTGCAAATGTTGCAGGTGACATTGTTATCAACAAAGGAAACAGCACAATACGTTCTACAACAAGTGGCGGATCAGATTTCTCTGCTGTTACAGGATTGAGTGCTGGTAGTAAAATTGTGTTAACAGGCAACAGTTCTACATTTGACGTTGTAGAAGTTGCATCTGTTGCAAACTCTAGTACAATTACATTAAGAGGCGCACCGAGCTTTACAGACTCAACTGGTAACTTTATGTTTACGCCAGTTGCAGAATTTGTACAAATTGATGCTAATACAAAAACTATTCAATGTAATGATAGTAATGCAACCAATAGCACATTCTTGTTTGCAAACGGCGATACAATAATTGGCGTGGACAGCGTAGCAAATGCTGTAATCAATCAAGTAGTAGATACTAACATTAGCTATCTTGAGCCAAGATTGTATAGAAATGTACCAGAAGGCACAATGCACAATGCGCATATTAAAGGTCGTCTGAGTGATGATACTGGCGATTCTAGTTATGAACTTCTTATAACAAATGATAGATTCTATAGTGATTCTGCTATTAAGGTAATGAGTAAATCTAATGAGATTGTAAACAACAGTGGTAACAAGTCTTTAAATATTCTTCAAACGCTAACCAGTGAAGATAACTTTATCGGCGCAAGTATAGACCTCCAATCTCAAGAATGTTTAATATACGAAAACATTATTAATAACGTTTTGACTAATGAGTATATAACAGATCAAGGTTCTGCTTCAGCAAAATATGTTTCAAGAACAATTGAGCTAGCAGAAGGCTTAGATGCAGAAGATATCAAAGTTTATGTAAACGCTTATAAGCCAGCTGGTACAGATGTTAAAGTTTATGCTAAAGTACTGAACAGCGAAGATCCAACACCATTTAAAGATACAAGGTGGTCATTATTACAATCCACTGGAGCAAATGCTACTAAAATTAGCTCTGCTAAAGACAGGGGCGATGTAATAGAATATACATATGAATTTGGAAATGCACCTGAGGCTACAAGCATTAACGGCACGGTAACTGTTGTCAATGGTAATACTACATTGACTGGTACAGGCACTGCATTTACATCTGATCTTGAAGTAGGAGATTTAATTAAAATAAACTTGCTAAACAATGATACCAATTATTTCGCATCAATGGTAACAGCAGTCAATAGCGATACAGAAATTGTTGTTGGTGATGAACCAGACTTTGATGATCCTCAAGGCACAGCAATTCAAAAAGTAACTGAAGAATATAAGAATCAAGTGTTTAGGGATCCTAAAGCTCCTTCTGCATTTGAAGCAACTTACTATAACCAAAACGATATGAAATATATCGGTTATAAGTATTTGGCAATTAAAATTGTACTAACAGCTACAAGTACAGCGCTTAATCCTTATGTTCAAGATTATAGAGCAATAGCGGTATCATTATAATGGCTAAGAAAATTTTAATAGAAACAGAAGATCAAAGATTTCTTAGGGATCCATCCAACATGGCACTTATAAATAATGATGCGGCTGCGTATGCGCAATATAAAGCTAAAAGGAACGAGAAGAACAAAGTGGCAAATATTTGTAATGAAATAGATTCTCTAAAACAAGATATGGGCGAAATCAAACAAATGTTAAGAAGTTTATCGGGGGTAAAGTAAGATGGCTAGTAATGCTTATTCAAGTGCAAATATAACCCCATCGTCAGATACGTTTAGAGAATGGGTAGACCTAACAAACAGAATTACATACGATATGGAAAAGTATGTAGTTACGACTGCTCCGTTTGGAAATACACAAGGTGCAGAGACAATAGGCAATGGTTATGTAAATGGTTTCTTTGGCGCTAATACATTAAAAGTTTTCGATGAGCTCCAAGGTGCCACAGGTAACACGACAGACTATGGTACTGGTTCGCCTACTGCCAACTTAATAATTTCTACCAACACAGTTTTCTTTGCAAACAGTACATATGGTTCAGAAGTATATGCACAGGCTAATGTTTACTTTACAAACACTGGCGTCCAGATCTTAGCTAACACAACTAATACAGTATTCATTGCAAACGGCAATGTCTCTGATTTTATATCTGACGCAACAAGAAACAGATTTAACACACAAGTCGATATCAATGCTAACGTAGATATTGATAATGGACTGACAACAATAGATTCAACAAACACTTACATTGCAAGTGGCGAACTTAATATAGATTCAAATACAGTATTCAATGCTAATGTTCATGCACACGCTAACAGATTTGAAATAAGTTCAAACAATGTAATCGTTACTGCAAATGCTGACGTATTAAGATCAAACGCTACATTAAACGACTTTAACAGTAACGTAGATATTGACAATGCTCTAACAACAATAGATTCAACAAACACATATATTGCTAGTGGTGAGTTGAATGTAGATTCAAATACTGTATTTAATGCTAATGTCTATGCTCATGCAGACACTGTAGAGTTTAGTTCTAATAACGTCACACTAACAGCTAATGTAGATACTTTCCAGTCAAATGCTACGTTAAATGACTTTAACAGTGAAGTAGACATCGACAATGCTTTAACAACAATTGATTCTACTAATACCTCTATAGGTTCTGGAGAGCTAAACATTAGCTCGAACTTAGTAGTTAACAGTACAGCTACAAATGCAAATATTGCCGCTAACGTTGCGCTATCAGGCGCTAATGTATACGTAACTTCTACTAACGTAAATATTACAAGTACTGGCGTTACAATTGGTGATGCTAACTCAGATTTATTAACAGTCAACTCTAATACGGTATTGACTGACAAACTTAACGTACAAGAGAACGCAGACTTTGATTCTGATGTAAACGTAGATGGTAATGTTCAAGTTGATCAAACTGTTACGGTTGGTAACTCTACTGCAAATGCGCACATCTCTACAGAAGGTAATATTGATACTGATGGTACATTAACAGTTGCAGGAGCATCAGACCTTAACAACACGTTAAATGTATCTGGAATTACTACATTAGAAAACACGCAAAACTCTACATCAAATACTACTGGCGGTACTAGAATATCAGGTGGTGTTGGTGTTGTAAAATCTGCAACTATTGGAGAGAAGTTAACTGTCCATGGAGCCATAGATGGTAAATCAACATTAACTGTTGCTAATAATACTGATCTTAATGGCGAGCTGGATGTATTACGTGCAGCATCATTCTCTAACACTTTAACAGTAACAGGATTTGCAAATCTTGAAAGCACATTAGAAGTAAATTCAACATCTCAATTTGATGATACTATTACAGTCGGTAACTCAACAGCAAATCTTGTAGTATCGGCTAACGGTAATATGGATACTGATGGACAGCTGTTTGTTAAAGGAACAACACACCTTCAAGACCAAGCAAACGTTGATGGACTACTAAGAGCAAAAGGTGGCGCAAACGTAACAGGAACAGCTAACGTAAGTAGCACGATCCATGTTTCTACTGGCGATAACAGAGTAAAAATTGCTGATGACGATGTTACAGTTGGTAACAGCACTGCTAATACATCTTTATCAGTATCAGGAATTCATACAGACGGAACACTAGATGTAGACAGCACAAGTAATTTGTTAGGTGCTGTCGTAATGGCTAATACATTAAACACACAAGGCAATGCTGACTTTGATAAAGATGTACAAATAGATCAAACTCTAACAATTGGTAATTCAACAGCCAACGTAGTAATAGCAAACACAGGTAATATTGATACAGACGGTACATTAACGGTAGCCGGTGCAACATTACTAAACGGAACAGTAGGATTGGGGGATGCAGTTGGAGATGACATATCAATTAATGGTAGAGTCGCTACTAACATTGTTCCTAATTCTAATGCAGATCAATCAATAGGTACGACAGCTTTAAGATGGGATGTATATGGAAACCATGTTAGAACTGTAAATTTAACAGCTACAGGTAATGCTCAAATCGATGGGTTTGTAAACGCTGTAGGAAGTGCTAATGTTGGATACCCTTTTGAAGTATCTAATTCTTCAACAGTAGCATTCAAAGTACAGACAAGAAATTCAGGCGACGATAGAGAAATTATTGTTGGAAATACAGTACCAAATGCAACTCATGCAGAAGACAGATTAGTAATAAGATCAGCAATTGGTAACAGTTCAATAGGCGTTCTACCACTACATGGTAATAATGTGGTACTTGGTGATGCTACTCACAGATGGGTATTCAGTGCTAACACTGGTGACTTCAGTGGCGCTGTAAATATTTCTGATACAACAGAATCTTCAAGCGACACAACTGGAGCATTGAAAGTTGCAGGTGGACTTGGCGTAGATAAAAAAGCATTCTTAGGTAGCGATGTTGTTATTACTGGATCCGCAAACGTAGGCACTAATTTAGACGTTACAGGCACATCACAGTTTGACGGCAAAATTACAATTGGTAATTCTAGCGCTAATGCTGTTGTTACCTCTGCAGGTAATATTGATACTGATGGAACATTAACAGTTGCTGGAAAAACAACATTAAACGGTGGTGCAGATATTGGTGATGCTTCTTCCGATATAATTAAACTATTAGGATCCATTGGTGGTAACAGCACAGTAGGTATTATTCCAAGTGCTAACGGTAGAATTCTTGGTACAAGCGAAAAGAGATTTGCTGGCCAGCTAACAACATTAAACGCATCAGGCGACATTACAGCTGGGTCAGACGTAGACATTAGCGGAGAAGTAAATGCAGCTTCAGCAGCAATAGTTGGCAGCGCTTCTATTGGTAGCAACCTAGATGTCACTGGTACATCACAATTCGACGGTGCAATTACAGTTGGTAACTCTACTGCAAATGCAGTTATTGCTTCGTCAGGTAATATTGATACTGATGGATCATTGACAGTTGCAGGAGCATCAGACCTTAACAGTACATTAAATGTTGAGGACGATGCTACGTTCCAAGCTAACGTAAGTGTTGATGGAACATTACAAGTAGATACACAGCTTGACTTTGGTAACAGTTCTGTAAATGCTAACTTAACTGCCAATACCAGTAAAACTGCATTTGCTGTAGACGCAATCAATGCTACTAATTTAATAATAACAGGCTCTGCAGTGTTACCAGATGACACTACATTGACAGCTACAGAATTAGGAACAGCTAATTTAAATGTCACCGATACTACTCAGTTCTTAGCTGCAACAAGTAACTCTACATACAGTGCATCAGTACAATTTGGTAACGGCAACGATCGACTAGTAGTTAATTTTGCAAATGCTGTTGTCAATACGCATTTTATATCAGATACTTCTACTAGAGATTTAGGTACTTCATCTAACAAGTGGGGCGAAGTATATCTTGCTGATAAAGTTAATGTTGGTAACTCATCGATATATGCTAACGTATTTGTTAACTCAACTGCGTCATATGTCATAGCTGACAACATTATTGCAAGAGATGATTTAGTCGCTGCTTCTAGTTCAGACCAAAGACTTAAGTCTAATGTATTAACAATAGACACAGCAATAGATAAAGTTGAGTCAATTGGTGGTTATGAGTTTGAGTGGAATTCTGCTATTGGAGACTTTAGAGAGGGAACTAAGGATTATGGTGTGCTAGCACAAGAGGTAGAACAAATCTTACCTCATGCTGTAACCATAAATAGCCGAGGATACAAAACCGTTAACTACAATAGTTTGATACCGCTCCTCATTGAAGCAGTTAAAGAGTTATCTGGTAGAGTAAGAGAATTGGAAAGAGTAGAGGAAGAATAAATGGCCGATAAAATATTACATGGTACTACGGAGATTGTTAATACCTCTGCCCAGGTTACAGATACAGCCCTTCCTAATACAGGCGTCACTGCAGCTGCATATACATCTAATAACACACAATTGGTATCGTTTACAGTTGATGCCAAAGGCAGATTAACATCAGCTAGTAACGCGTCAGTTAATGTAACTGGTGTTACATTTGGTAACACAACTTCTCACACTCATACAGAAAACCAGAGAATTTATATATCTACTTCAGCGCCAGCTAATAATTCAGTTGGTAACAATGGAGACGTTTGGTATCAGACTCTAACGTAAGGGAGAGCCTGAGTGGCAAACATAAATTATTCAAAATCTTATTTAAGTGGTTCTAGAGATTATGATGCGTCTTTTATTGGCGTAGATAACCTAGCCCCTAAGATTCTTTACGTTGGTGCTTACATTAAAGCATATACAGGACAATATACAAAAACGTATGTTGGTCTGTTTACAAAAGTTTACGGCAAACAATACACAAAAACTTATCTAGGACAGTACACAGGAACGTTTGTAGGGCAGTATAGTAGACAGTTTGAAGGCGCATTTAATAAACAATATTCTGGCGTTTTTAATAAAACTTATGTCGGTGCCTATGTAAAATCATATAACAAAACGTATACCAAAACATACATTGGCCAATATTCTCACCAGTGGTCCCATCAATGGGAAGGTTCTTATACAGGAAACTTTTCTGGCGGTCCTTATGCAAGACAATATACAGGAGCATTTACAGGGCTTTTTGCAAGAGACGGGGTAGGCGTATATACAAAAATCTACAATAAACAATATACTGCAGTATATACACATCTTTTTTCAAAAGCGTATACCAAGACTTACGTTGGCCAATACGAGAAAGCCTATACAGGCATTTATACCCAACTGTTCACTAAAACATACAATAAAGCATACGATGCTGCGTATACAGGAGTGTTCCAAAGCTATAGAACAGCTACTGAATATTTTGAAACAAACTATGCTCGTCAATATACTAAAACCTGGCAGAGACAATATGGCGATAACTATGAGGGACAGTATACAGGATACTACGGAGCAAATTACTCTAGGGATTATACTAAACACTATGTAGGAGTGTATGAAGGCGTTTATACTGAAAACTACGACAGACAGTACACAGGTAATTATGTTAAACTATATCAGGGCCAATACCAGAATGAGTATGATACAAATTGGGTAGGACAATGGTCTAGAGATTGGGCTGGATCCTATCAAAGACAATGGATCAAGTTATATGGCGGCCAATGGTCTAGGCAGTATACTACTGCTGATTTTACTGCAACATACTCTACTCAATGGCTAGGTACGTATTCAAGAGCTTGGGCTGGTCCAGGTCCATCTTATATTCGTGGATGGGCAAGATTCTATACAGGCCTGTATCAAGGATGGGCATGGTTCCAACAAACCTTTGATGGGATACAATTACCAGCTAATGGAGAGAATTATTATCGAGGCCTACGCAACTATGCTGGTGGTGAGAACGTTTTTTTTGGAGGATTGGCTTATCATAGAGCATTTATAGGCACTTATTTAAAACAATTTGAAGGTGGGGCATCGTATGTAAAGACGTATTCAAGAACCGAAGTCGAGCCCGAGTTTAATCCACCAATTGTTTTCTATGAGAGTTTCAACGCCTCCTATCAAGGGACTGGAACTCAAAACTACGGTAGAAATTATGTTGGTTCGTTTGAGCCGCAATATGTTGGATCGGTTGATGAAGTGTTTACTGGGAGTTATCAAAGAGTTTGGACTAAGCAGTGGACAAAGCAATATTCAGCAAACTATCAAAACGAGTATGCAAATTCATATGCTGGCGATTACACTGGAACATACCAAAACTCTTGGACAAAAAGATATATAAAACTGTACACAGGAAACTACGAAAGACAGTATGATAGACAGTGGACAAAACTTTATCAAAAAGCATATACTGGCCAATGGCAAAGAAACTGGACAAAAAATTATATTAAGCAGTATGCAAAAATTTGGGATCAGATATGGGTTGGCATTTATTCTAAAACGTGGACAAAAAATTACAACAGACAATTTACGGAACAGTATACAAAAGCGTACGAAGGTACTAGAGACTACATTGGATATTGGACAGGCGTATATAACAAACAATGGATAAAGTCATATCATAAACAATATGAAGGTGCCTTTGAGGGTGTGTTTACTAAACAGTATGAAGGATCTTTTGATAAGAATTATATTAAGCAATATGAAGGTGCGTTTACTAAACAATGGACAAAAGCATATAGTAAAAATTGGAATTCACAGTGGTCAGGGACCTACTCTAGACAATTTACTGGCGTACAGTACTATGGCGGAAATGACATAGGAACGTTCTCAAGAGTGTTTGTTGGTCTGTATACTAAGCAGTATACAAAACTATACGAAGGCGCATTTAATAAAAATTATATAAAAACATATAATAAGACTTACTTAGGCGATTACGTCAAAACATATTCTGGCGTTTACAATAAAACATATCTTGGCCAATATACAGGAACTTTTGAAGGCGCATTCAATAAACAATTTGAAGGTGCATTCACTAAGCAGTATGGTAAAACGTATACAAAGGTATACGAAGGTGCATTCAACAAGCAATACGAAGGAACCTTTGTTAAGTCATATGGTGGCGTATTCGTAGGAAACTATGCTAGCGTATCTAAAGCACTTCATTATACAAACAATTATACAGGACCTATTTCGTATGTTACTAGTTATGCTAGCACAACGGCCGTTGCAAATACCAAGACAGGAGAATTAACTACTACTGGCGGTGGTGTCAGCAATATCAATGAAAGCGGCACAATGAAGCAAGTCGAAGAGCTTAATGTTAAAGTAGCTGATGAATGGAAAAATGTAATTGTTGGTAGGATTAAAGAAGGGGATGAGTGGAAAGTTTCTCATGTTAAGTATCAAAGGCATGATATAACAATCTCTTCTAATACAACCAATTATGTTTTGAGAACCGAATTAAGCAATCTTGGGGCAAGTCCTGGAACGCTTCCTCAGCATGTAAACATTACTATTGAACCTGGGGTATTTTTATTTGGAACATCCACAACTTCGCCAGCATTGGATTTGAGTACTTTGAATGTGCTTAGGTCAATATTCAGACATAAAGTTAGAATACTAATTAAAGATGGTGGTGGTATAATCGGATCTTCTGGTGCTAGAGGAACAGCAACACCGGCCACAAGAACAGGATCGAGCGGTGGTAATGGCGGTAATGCTGTTAAGACCGAAAATGGCGTAGATTTGTTTATAGAAAACTACGGTACAATATCTGGAGGCGGTGGCGGTGGTGGTGCCGGTGGCTTCCCAGTCAATGGTTCTACAGAATCATTAGCAGGTGGTAATGGTGGTCATGGTGCTGGTTACAATACTACATTAGGCTATATTACAGAAAACAATTCAAACAGAAATGGCACAGATAGTGCTGTCAATTATGGAATACATGGAGGAGACGGAGGATTACTAGGCCAATTAGGTATAGGAGCTGGCGGATTTAATGATTCACCAGCAGCTGGTACAAATGATATTAGTGAGCCTAATCCAGGTACAAACTATACTCAGTATGGTCAATCTGGTGACGGAGGAATTCCTGGATCTGCTATCATTGGTTACGATGCAGCTAGGATTACATTTATAAATACCGGTAGCGTCTATGGTGACAGCGCTTACAAATTTAAGGCATAGTATTAATGGGTAATCCTCTAAGATTAAAAGAAACTGTTGGCAGTACATTTCTTGGTTTACAAGAGATGCAAGATGCCGAGATGGACTATGCTGTTCATCAGGTTCTTACAGAATTTTCAGTCTCATTAACTGCATCAGGAACCATTAATATAAATGGTGACGGAACGGATGCGGGATCATTTTCTGATACTACCAGAACAGAGGTGGTAGGATTTCACCCTTCGCAAAATGCAATATCAACCAGTACGTATACGTTAAAACAAAACTTAACATCTACGTCGGAGTCGTCTATTGTGTATCCTTTATTTGTCGACGATAATGGATATGCAGCAGAGCATAGCAACAACCTATCTTCTACCATTATTTCAAGAGCTCTTTCTAACCTAGTTTCTAATGGTTTGGGATCATATTGGTTATCTGAAGTAAATCCAAATGCAAGTCTTTATAGTGATTCAGGATACAGCGTAACAGATACAAACAAACAAGGTACCACAGTATACAAGCTATGGAGAAAAGACCAAGGCGTTTCTAGTCCTTCTGTAACTAGACCTGTAAGACTAAACAGCAGCTCAATTCAAGAAATGTCAGATGCAGAGATTAAAACTCTTGCAGCTCGATTAAGAAATCAAATAGTAGATACGGGAATTGGAACATATAGATTAGCTTCTACTAATCCAGCTGCACCGGGTGAGACTTGGGTGTTAGTTAGTGATGATGTTACAGATACAAGAAACACTATTTCAAGTCAGCAGTATGCTGCTACGTATGTAGGTGCATTTGACAAAACATATTCTGGCGCTTACATTGGTATTTACGAAAAAGCATATAATAAGCAGTATGAAGGTGCATTTACAAAACAATACGAAAAAACTTATGTAGGTGCTTACACTGGCCAATATACAAAAACATATGTAGGCCAATACGAAGGAACGTTTACAGGAAACTATACCAAGCAATATGAGGGATCCTTCGTTGCACAATACACAGGAGCATTTGAAGGCGTCTATGTTGGCGTTTATACAAAACAATATCAAGGCCAGTATGTAGGAACATATTTAAAATCCTATGTTGGTCAATATAGTAGACAATTTGAAGGAGCGTTCAACAAACAATACGAAGGAACGTTTACTGGATATTTTTCTGATACTTACTCTAGAATTTTCTTAGGACTGTATACCAAAACTTTCTTGGGCCAATACACTGGAACTTTTATAGGCCAATATGTAAAACAATATACTGGAACATTCGAAGGCGCATTTAACAAAACATACACAGGCGTATACGTCGGCCAGTATGAAAAACTTTATATTGGAAACTACACTAAGACATATGTTGGCCAATATGAGAAAGCATACACCGGACAGTATGAGGGTACGTTCACAGGATACTATACAGGCGTAAGACAGTTTGAAGGCGTGTATGCTGGCAACTATGAAGGAACGTTTACTAAGCAATATGTAAAAACATACGAAGGCGCTTATGAAGGAGTATATGCAGGATCCAGAACATATGCTGGCCAGTATGCAGATCAATATCAAAAAGCATATGTCGGTAATTGGACCAAAACTTACATTGGCATATTTTCAAGACAGTTCTCAGGTACCAGAACCTATGAAGGACAATACACAGGATACTTTAATAAAACTTATCTAGGTGTAAACTATGTCAACCAATATGCAAAGCTGTATGCAGGATCTAGAACTTACAATGGACAATATAGCACAAACTATTTAAAATCATATACTGGCCAGTATACAGCTCAATATGAAGGCACTCGTACGTTCGAGGGCACATATGCTAGTACAACGGAATTCTACACGGGATTCTTCCTTGCTGGGTCTTTTGAGGGCGCATACACAAGTGCTTACGTAAAAACGTATACAACCGATTACAATAGGTTATACACCGGGAATTACACCAAGACATACGTAGGCGCGTATGTCAAGACTTATGCTAAAGATTACATAAAAAACTACGAAACTAATTACACCAAACAATACCAAAAGGCTTATACTGGTGCTTATGTAAAAGCATATACAAAAACGTATGTTGGCCAATTTGATAGATTGTGGACCAAAACATATGAGGGAGCATACACTGCTAACTATATTAGCAGCTGGAATAAGAACTATACAAAAGAATATGCAGGCATCTACACAAAACTGTATCAAAAGGCTTATGCGGGCATCTACAGTAGAAACTGGTTAAAGCAGTATACTGGCTTATATGCAAAAATTTGGATCAATCAATATACTGGTCTGTACACAAGTCTGTGGACTAAAGCGTATACTGGTAACTGGGTAAAATCATACACTGGCCAATGGAACAGACAATATCTTAAACAGTACACTGGATCCTATCAAAGATTATACACAAAAGCATACACAGGCAACTATGCCAAAATTTGGCAAAAAGCATATGTGGGACAATACGTAAGCCAGTGGACAAAAACATACGGCGGTAATTACGAAAGATTATACACTGCTAATTATAACAAAGATTATACAGCATCTTTCCAAAAAGCATATGCTGGTTTATACGAGAGAGCATTTACAGGCCAATATGCTACAAATTATCTACAGCAATATTCCAGACTATATGGCGGTGTTTATCAAACTACTTTCTCTGGACAGTATGCTACAAATTATCTACAGCAATATTCCAGACTATATGGCGGTGTTTATCAAACTACTTTCTCTGGACAGTATACAACTAACTATCAAGTAGCTTGGCAAAAACAATATTTAAAAAGTTATACAGGCGCTTACGATAGAACGTTTACTGGCCAATATACGACTAACTGGCAAGTAGCTTGGACAAGACAATATCTTAAACAATACACTGGTGCTTATAATACATTGTTTGCTGGAACGTATGGAACCAACTATCTTGTTCAATGGACAAAACAATATCTTAAACAATACACTGGAAATTATGATAGGTTATTTGCTGGAACGTATGGAACCAACTATCTCGTTCAATGGACTAGAAGATATACTAGACAATATACAGGAAACTATGATAGAGCATTTAGTGGGCAGTATGGAACTAACTATCTCGTTCAATGGACTAGAAGATATCAAAAAGCATATACAGGAAACTATGTAAGAGCATTTGCTGGTAACTATGTAAAACAATGGGCTAAGACTTGGACAAAAGCATGGCAAAAAGCATATACAGGAAACTATGCAAGACAGTTTGCTGGAACATATGGAACTAACTATCTAGTTCAATGGACAAAGGCATATGATAGACAGTATGCAGGAACTTATAATACTACCTTCTCCGGCCAATATGCGACTAACTTCTTAAAGCAATGGACTGCTAGATATGCTAGACAATACTCTGGAACATATAATACAAATTATCAGAGAGAGCAATTCTTCCTCGGTCCTGGAACAAACTATACGGGTAGCATTAACTATGCTCGTGATGTTGCTTTTGCAGCTGCAAAAGCAGGTCCATTCTATTTAAGCACCCAATACTATGCTGGGGGAGCAGTAAACTATAATAACGATATGTTGCCAAAGGGTTGGATTGCCGGTAGTAACATACTAAATGGTGAAATGGAATATAACGGTCCAGGGACAGTAAGTTACGCAAGACTTATTAACTATACTAAAGGGTTTACTGGACAGTATACAAGCAACTATGATAGACAATATAGTATAAACTATACTAGACAATATACAGGAAACTATACTAGAGCGTATACTGGTAACTATACAAAAAGATATAACAGACAATATGGTACTAACTATTTAAAGCAGTATACAGGAAACTATGATAGAGCATTTAGTGGAACATACGTAACAAACTATAATGTTAATTGGAACAGACATTTCTCAGTTACGTCCACTGGGTATTATGATAATACGTTTACTGGAACGTACACTAGTAACTATGACAGACAATATGGTACTAACTATTTAAAGCAGTATGCAGGAAGCTACGCAAGACAATTTGCTGGAACTTACGCATCAAATTATGACAGGCAATACGGTACCAATTACTTAAAGCAATATACTGGCCAATACACTGGCACGTTTGCTGGAACTTATGGTACAAACTACGGAAGACAATACGGTACCAATTACTTAAAGCAATATACTGGCCAATACACTGGCACGTTTGCTGGAACTTATGGTACAAACTACGCCAAAGCATACACAGCAAACTATGCCAAACAGTATACAGGCAACTATGCCAGACAGTTCAGTGGAACATACAACACTAACTACACAAAAGACTATACTGCAAACTATGCTAAACAATACACTGGAAATTATACTCGCGATTATTCTGGTAACTATACTAAGCAATATAGTACCAATTATACTAAACAATATACAGGTAATTACACTCGCGATTATTCTGGCAACTATACTAAGCAATATGGTACCAATTATACTAAACAATATACTGGTAACTATTCAAGACAATTTGGTGGCACTTACACAAGAAACTATGTAAAAAATTGGATCAGAACATATGCTAAGCAATATGCAAAATTGTATGCAGGACAATACAATAAACAATATGAAGGCGCGTTTACTGGTACGTATACATCAAACTATGGTGCAGATTATGCAGGTACCTATAATAAGAATTATGCAAACGAGTATGCAGGAACGTATGGTACCAATTATACTAAATTATATGAAGGCGTATACAACACTACGTTTGTAGGCATATACAATCAACAATATGAAGGCATATTCTCTGGCACTTTCTCAAAATCATATGGTGCTGACTATGCAGGTACATATGGAACAAACTATGCTGGTGAGTATGCTGGAACATACAATACTAACTATAACAAAGGATATGAGGGAGTATTTGCAAAGCAATATGTTGCAACTTACACTGGACTGTTCATTAAAACGTATGTTGGACAATACAACAAACAATATCTTGCTCTGTATGAAGGATCTTTCAACAAAAATTACTCTGCAACGTACGAGGGCGTGTATACAAAACAATATCTCAAGCAGTACACAGGGTTATGGTCTAAAAATTATATTAATATCTACAGTGCATTGTATGAAGGCGCATACAACAAAAACTATGTAGGAAATTATACAAGAGATTACATTAAGTCGTATAATAAAAATTATGAAAGAGCATACGTAGGAATATTTAACTTATTCTATTCTGGAACATTTGCTGCGCAATATGCTGGATCAAGAACATACACTGGTCAATATAATAAACAGTATGAAGGTACATTTAATAAGAATTACACTAAGCAATATGCTGGTACAAGAACGTATGCGGACCAATATGGAACAAATTATGCTAAAACATACGCACCTGGATACGTAAAAGCATATGCAGGTCAGTATGCTGGATCCAGAACATATGCTGGTCAATATACAGGCAACTTTGAAGGCGCTTTTAATAAGACATATGTTTCAGTAGCATATATTAAAGCATATGCTAAACTATGGGCCGGATCAAGAACATATAACGGTGATTACACTGGCTACTATAATGGGTTCTATAATAAGTCATATGAAAAAGCATATGCGGGTATCTATACAGGATACTATATAGGAATTTATGAGGGACCTCAAATATACGAAGGCGTGTATACAGGCGTGTACGAAGGAACGTATACCAAGCAATACGAAGGCGCATACAACACAACGTATCTTGGAAACTACACAAAACAATACGAAGGTGCATTTACAGGCAACTACATAAAAACATATATTGGTCAATACAGTCAACAGTTTAGTAAAACATATGAAGGTGCTTTTAACAAACAATTTGAAGGAGCATTTACAAAACAATATGAAGGAGCTTACGTTGGCGACTTTGTTAAAGTGTGGGCCGGTGACTATTCTGGTCAATACACTAAAACTTATCTTGGATTGTATGAAGGAACATTTGAAGGAGTGTTCCAAAGACAGTATAGCGGTACTTACTTAAAAGTTTATACAAAAGAGTATGAAGGATCGTTTACTGGATACTACAGCAGTCAGTTTGAAAAAGTATGGGTAGGTCTATACACTAAACTGTATCAAGGTCAGTACTCGCAATTGTTTACTGGGTATTTTGATAAAGTATATGAAGGCGTATTTACTGGTTACTACACAACCCAATATACAAAAACATATATTGGCCAGTATACTAAGACATATACAAAACAATACGAAGGAACTTTTATTGGAAATTATGTTGCCACGTACCTTGGAAACTATGATAATGCCTGGTCAGGATTAACAGTTGACTCTGGAACTGAAACAATTTCTACAGTTAAATTGTGGTTAAGAGTAGCTTAATGTTGACTTTATAAATAGATTCATATAGAATATCATTAACTCGTGAGGATATATTATGGCTGAAGAAGCAAAAGAAGCAAAGGTGCCTGAGGGCGCCAATATAAAACAACCTAAACCAGAGAGACCGCAGAGATCAGGATTAACTATTCCTGAATTTTCTGTCGACGCTAGTTTACCAAATATCTGCTATCCACATTATACTAATAATGCTAGAGATCAACTTTCTTGTGTTCTGATTAGACCAGATGGAATGGCAATGATAGAACAAAATATTCCTAGGGATGAAAAACATCCACTTTACAGGGATATTAAAAGACAGTTTACAGATCAAGAGATTGATCATAACACGGAGCGTGAGATTGCAATCCAACAAGCAAAAGCTAAGGATGCTGATCTTAAAACAAAGGATGAAAACAGAGAGAGACGTAGAGCAGAGTTATGGGCACGCAAAAGCACTTTCTTAGATTTAGATGTAGTTAAAAATACTCAGCATAAAAATCTTAAAAGAAAATTACGACAAGCTACTAATCCTGAAGAAGCTCTAGCATACGGCGTAGCGATCATCATTAAAGAGTCTGAAAAAGATGGAGAATAAAGGATACTTATTAGTGTCCACTATGTCAAAAGCATTTTACGAAGCCATGGTGATGGCAGTTGAATCCTTGAAAGATGAAGTTCCGGATGCTAAAGTTGCTGTGTACACTCATGAGGAATGGATACGAGATCAAGATAGACCCTTGTTTGATCATATCGTGACCCCTGTTCCTGTTCACGTAAGAACTAAACTATGGGCATTAGATCAATCGCCGTTTGATAAAACAATCTACCTAGATTGTGACGTATTTGTCTTAAACAATGAGATAGAAGAAGTTTGGGATCATTTAGGCGACCATGATGTTGTAATGTCAGAGAATAGGCCTTATAATGCTAAGGTAGTTTATTTTACTCACGACGACCAAGTTGGCCCAGGAATTAAAGGTGCCGAACTAGAACACTACAGATCAGAGCACATGGATCTTTATAGACAAGGTAAAGCTCATAAGTTTCAATGGCACTGTGGTATGTTTGCTTGGAATAAAAATGAACGTACTCAAAAGTTATGGCAAGAATGGCTGAAGTGGTATAGAAGGCATACGGAGCAAACTACATCACCTTTTCCAAGTGGGCTAGCTTATTGGGACACATTTGCTTTTTGGAGGGCTCTATATGAGAATCCAGAATTGAATGTAGACATTAAAAGAATGCCAAACGATGCTAAGTATAACTTTGTTACTGGTTATAAAGAAACTGAATTGAGACCTGGATCCGAAAAATCAGTTTTACATTACACAATTGATCCAGAATATACTAAGGAGGGATTTATTATCCATGAGACAAGTTTTGACACTAACTACGGATCTTTTGAAACTTTTAGATGAGTATCAACAATTCATAATTAATAACAGGCCCGATAAACTTTTACCTAATTGGAAAACAAAAGGTAAGTTTATGAAAGAAGGTCGTCCAGAATACTCTACATCTATAGAATGTTTGAAAAGTATGCCTGCTGACACTCATGACGGATATCCTCCTGACAGCTATGGCTATGATATGAATGCTCCTACTTTGCAAAGAGTGTTGGCTGAAGACGGTGATAGATTCACACAAGCAGAAAAAGACGCCATCCGAATGTACATAGAAAAATCTGAAGAACTTGATGACACATTGGGTGCTTACATTGGATATAAGTTCTGTGCGTTAAAGATGTTCTATCCTGAAGATGGTTATATTGCATGGCATACTAATTGGAATGTCCCTGGATATAATTGTCTATTCACTTGGAGCGATGGTAAAGGATATTGGAGACATTTAGATTCTACTGATGAGAAGCCAGGATCCATAATGCCAGATCCAGACACTAAATTAGTTCATCTACAAGACAAAGATGGATGGCATTGCAAATTAGGTTACTATGGTGAGAAGCAAGAACACAATAGAATTATGTGGCACTCTGCTTATGGAGGACCTAGAATTACATTAGGATTTGTTGTATACGACGTAAATATTTGGGACGATATTGTTGAAGAGATTACATCTGCAGAATGAAAGATTTAAGATACGATTTTAAGCATGCGCTTATAGAAGAGTATAAAACATACTGGAATGCCTTTCAAGATCCAGATGATGCTTACTGTGAATTACTAATAATGGATCCATTAATCAATGACCACTTTAGAAATAGAAAACAACAAGCAAAAGGTTTTCACGGTATAACAGAAACAAGATTGCTAGATCAAAATACTTTATGGTTCATTACTTACGCCAAATCACTCAAAGCACTGTCTTGCATAAATGATATAAAGCAAGATGAGATAGATATTATTTGTCGAAATAATCGTTGGGAGTCACATAGAAAAATTGTTTCTCTAAAAGACGATCATAAACCAGTGGATCCACTGACTGTTTAATAGTACATAGCTTCCGTCTCATATAAATACATACGTATTATAGGAGATTTGGATGGCAACTAAGGTCAATATAGTCCTAGATCAGGGCACTGATTTTGAAACAACAGTTAACTTAACAAACGACGAGGGAGCACAGCTTGACCTTACAGGCATGGCTGCCGCCTCGCAAATCAGAAAAACTTACTCATCCTCTAACTCCGTAGCATTTACAACTGCATTAGCAAATAATAATGGAACACTAACTCTTTCATTAAATAACGCTACAACTGCTAGTATGTCTCCAGGCAGATATAAATATGACGTGGAGATAACATCCTCTAGTGGAGTGATAACACGAATACTAGAAGGAACTGTTACCGTAACACCGGAGGTAACAAGATAATGGCAAACACGTTATTTAACACTAACAGCACCAGTATTAAAGTAAATCTTGGATCTAGTGGCGGTGTAGTCGGATCTACATTGGGTTCTAATAATGTAACTCTACAAACATCAGCTACCGCAAAAAAGAATATTAGAGATCTAGATGACGTAAATGATCTAACGGAAGTAGATGGAGGCACATTAGTATATGATGCCGCACTAGATGAGTATGTGCTAAAAGCATTACCGATTGATGGCGGGGAGTTTTAATGGCAAATACTGTCGTACAGATTAAACGAAGTAACACTACTTCACAACCAGCTAATCTGGCATATGGGGAATTAGCTTACTCGCTTGTAAGTAATAATTTATTCATTGGAACTGATTCTAACACTATCATAAAAATTGGTGGTGGGTCTGACGTCGCTTTACTAAACGTCACGCCTGGAGCAGTTACAGGCGACAAGGCATTAATTGCAAACTCTACCGGTGGCCTAGATAATATAACATTTACAAATGTTGTAACTACCGATCTAACTACTACAGCTAATATATCTGCTTTTAATTTTACAGCTGATACTATTACGGCCAACACAACATTAACAACATCAAACCTCGATGTCACTTCAACAGCAAATATAGTATCACTTACCGCTAATGACATTGTCGTTTCAAACACTTTAACTGTTGATGGTGATATTATATTACGAGGCGATAGCATTACACTTGGTGATGGTGGAGATATTATTAGCTTTGGCGCTACAGTAAATTCTCATATCATACCAGATGCTAATGTAACATACGATTTAGGATCCTCTATTGGCTACTGGAGAATGGCTTACGCAAATCAAGTAACGGTAGGAGCAGATCCAACTGCACCATTACAAGTAGCTACAAAACAATACGTAGACAATATTGAAGCACAGTTAGGAGGTAATAGTATTATAATTGGTCCTCCTGCTGACGGCGCATATGCAAATGGTTCTGGTTCCGGTAATGTAGAAGGTGCCGTGACATCATTAGAATCAAGCACAAAAATTTCAGATGCTATTGATGTACTCAATGAAGTGATTCTTAATGTTTACAACAATACTTACGTTCGAGATGTAGTAGCAACTTGTTCAGTTGGCAATACAGGAGGAGCTCCTTTAACCAGTACTTTAACAATCAATGTGGTTGGTAATGCTGACAGATATGATATAAACTGGGGCGATGGTACATGGACAAACAATACTACAGATTCTACTCCTTCACATACGTATACAGACAACACCAATTCACCATTTGATGTAGTTGTTTATGCTAGAAACACAAATGCACTAGGTGAAGGAAATTCAGCAAGTTTTACAGCAACAGATTTAATCACTTTATTTACTGGTGATCCAAGTGCAGCATTCCAAATCTATAATGCAGTATCAGGTGGCAGTGTAATAACTGAAGCAAACGTAGGCGAAACAATTTATGTTGAAAACGATACAACTAACTCGAATGGTGTTGTTGCTACTTTTAATATCGATTGGGGCGATGGCAGTTCTGAATCGATTGCAAACACATCAGTTGAAGGTGGTCCAGAAGGAGCTAGAGCAGACCACATTTATGCTACAGGAACTGGAACAGGAACAAATACTATCACAGTGTCCGTTAATACCCATAGCACCGCTGACCCGTCATCAATACCAGACAGCGCAACTAGAACTATAAAAATATTTGATACAGCTATTGGAGCTCCAGAAGGGTTATCAGGCAAGTCATTTACTTTAACATCATCATCAGTGAGTACAGGGACTCCTAAACTAGCATTTAATCATACAGACAATTCAAGCGAGTCTACACTAGGTGTCAATGATACAGTAACAAGATATACGACATCTGGAGCAATTCAAACTTCAGGTGAAGCCAATTCACAGGTCGTTTATGATGCATCAGCAGGAACATTATCTGCTATTGTTGATGGATCAGTAGACGGTTCAATAACATTCGATTCTAGTGATAACACAGGATCAAATAGTTCACTCGTGGTTGTTGACGAGTTAGATTTTTATAACTTTAGTAACACAGGTACTTCAGTTAGTGCTTCTAACAGAATACATGCTCCAGGATTATATTCCGGGTTTAGAGCTAGAGTTTCTAAGTCATCCGTATCGACAGGCTTACATACATACAAGCTAAGTCATAGTACGACTGGAAATACCTCTGTCCTTCAGTTTGTTAAAGATAATCTAACGGGCACGCCAGTAATAAACTTTAGTGGAACTACGGTGTCTCAAAACTCAGCAGGAACATTAGCGTATGTTTCAGGGGTACCATATTACACTAATGATGCAGTGCTTGATGTGTCAGGCGTATTAGTATCTAATGTAGCAGGTCAAGTTTACAGAGATACATCTACTCCTTTCTCTATAATATCAGGAACAAATGTAGAGTCAGATAGTGGATCAGCATTCTCTACACAAACAAAAGGGTATTCTATATTACCATCTGCAACACTTAACAGCAGCAACCCAATTGCTAATACTGGAGTTGGCGCTAATGTAACTATAGATGATTTCACGGTAAATGTCAACGGCGGAGGTAGAGTCGTTGAAGGTTTTGCTATGAACATGAATAATATAAATGGAACTGGAGATACTGTCCAATATGCAAACACAAAAATTGCAGTATACAATGGGAACTCTTCGGGCGTTAGAGAAGACAGTATACCCGTATCGTCATCATTGGGAGCAGGGTTTGATACGAACGGAATTAGAGTTGACGCGTTCTCGTCAACAAATGCAACGCCAACGTTTACAAACAACACAGACTACTACGTAAACAATGCATGGTCAGGCGCAGTTACAGTCGCTGGCACAGATGAAGCAGTTGTAAGATACGGAAACTTACAACATTATACTACCGACCTTTCAACAGGATATCTACCTGCAGGACCAGATTTAAATACAGGTAGGTCTGGTAGTCACTATTTTAGATTTGCATTCAAACGAACAACAATGGCAAACTTTGATCTTGTATTAACAGGTAAAGTATCAGGAGTGTTTATTGCAGCACCTAATACTGCAATAGATAGTGCTTCAGGATTAAATGGTTGGATTGATGCATCGACAACGTATGGTGGAGCAGGAACACCAGGAAGCGACACCGGCAACGGAGGTAATGGTTCAGACGGTTGCGCATTTACATCTGGAGATAGAATTATAGACGGAACAACATATAGCAACCAATCGTTTACATTGACTCTAGGAGATCAAAGCGCTACGGACGCATATAACAATCAAATATTAGTTTCAATCAAATTAGATGATGGTGACTATTTAACTAAGCTGGAGGTACAATAATGGCTATTTCAGATACCCAAAAGGTTGACCTCCTATGGAAAAAAGTTGGATTTAGTAAAGCAAAGACAGATACTAATGATGCAAAGAAAGCTCCTAACGAAGCTATTGTATCTAATTTAATAATTAGACCAACTGAAATATGGTCAGATGCAAGCAACATTAACGCAGTACAACCAGCAAGCAATACATCAATTCTACACATTTACACAGAATTAGAAACTACAGAAGACGGTACTGCAACAAACAATAGAACATGGAAGACGGGATTAACTAACTGGGTGCCACCTTCATTTGGTGCAACGTATCAGTTAAAAGTGTATGCCGATTCTGCAGGATCAGGTAATCCAGCAGCTAACGGAACGCAGTTATTTGAAACAGGATCTGGCAATAATGATGAATGGTACTTCGATTATCAATCAGGTACATTAAACTTCATAGGATCCAATTTGCCTTCAGGGGTATCTGATGGCAATAGTATTTTTGTGTCCGGCGCAAGATATGTCGGTGACAGTTTTAATACAGGAATAAAAGACGTAACATTGTATAATGCTACGATAGATAGTTTAGCCTCACCACTAAAAACCTCAGACGGTGGTACAGGGTTAACTACATTTACAGCCAAGGGGGTATTTTACGCAAGTAATACTTCTACCATGGCACAAGCAACAGGCTCTAATGGACAAATTTTACAAATTACAAATGGAGAGCCAACCTTTGATGATGTTGATGGAGGAACATTTTAATGAAATTGAGTGATCTAGAAAATGATGAGGTTCAAATGTTAAGCCAGTATATTCAAAATCAACAACAGATTATTAATGAACTTACTGAGAAAAACATGCAATTGACTACTGAAATACAAATTCAGCGCATGACAATCAAACAGCTTGAATCTATAAATAATGTTAAGATTAAATCGAAAAAACGAATTAGCGCTTTTAAGCAGGAACGCATGGGCATCCTCAAAAACGCAATTACTAAAGATTAGGAGAAATAAATGGCTTCGATTATTAAACTAAAAAGATCGTCAACAGCATCAGCAGTGCCTGGCGATTTAACCTTGCAAGCCGGTGAATTAGCGATTAACTTAGCTGATAAGAAGCTATTCTCTGCAAGGTCGAATGGTGAGACAATCACTATTTCGGGTGACCAATATAACTTAGATACCTCTGCAGGTAACTCTACACAGGGTGTTGTTACTTTAACAGTAGATAACGCTGCGTTATCTAACGACTCAATTGTTTTTGTTGGTGACAACGGTACAGTAGTTTCACAAACTAACTCTTCGCATATCACTGTTGACAGTACTACATATGCAGTATCTACGGGTGGTAATTCATCTATAGGTCAAATCACTTTAACACCTACTGGTGGTGGTGATACTTCTGCAGACACATTAAGCATTAAAGGTGCTAATGGTATTGTTGTTTCAGGTAACTCTACACAAATCACAGTTACAGCTGAGAGCTTTGACTACGACTTAAGTGCTGGTGGATCTGCTACAACAGGTACGGTTGTACTTGGAGATTCAGCTGGCGATGACGCCGACGTTGATACAGTAACATTCAGTGGTGCAAATAACGTTGTAGTTAAGAACGTTGATGGCAGTAACATTGAAGTTTACTTAGCAAATGATGTAACAACTGCTACTGTAACAACTACAGGCTTAGCAAACGTAAACAGCTTAGACGTAGTAGGAAATGCTACTGTTGGCGGCACATTAGACGTAACAAGCACATCACAATTTGACGGTGCAGTCACAGTTGGTAACTCTACTGCAAATGCAGTTATTTCTGCATCAGGTGATATTAACACTGATGGTACTCTTGATGTTGCTGGCAACACTTCACTTCAAGGGGCAAACACAGACGTCGGTGGCCACTTAGATGTAACAGGCAGTGCAAGAGTTGGAGTAAACTTAACAGTTGCTGGTAACTTAACAGTTGAAGGTACAACAACTACTGTTGAATCAACTACGGTTACTATTGACGATCCTATGTTATCTCTTGGTGATAATAACACATCAGGTGACGTAGTAGACATAGGTTTCTATGGAACATACAATGACGGAACTACTAAGCACTTTGCTATCGTAAGAGATGCAACAAATGATACAATTGTTGCTGTAAATGGCATTGGAACAGAGCCCGGTACAACCGTGACATACAATGCTGCTAACTCGTCTAGCACAGGAGACCTTGCAACGTTTGATGCTATCATAGATGGCGGAACATACAGTTAAATAATATAAGCCCCTTATATAAGGGGCTTTGAACTCTGCGTATATACGCATTGACGAGGAGCTAAATGGCATCTGTAATTAAGATCAAGCGCTCCAGTACTTCTGGAAACGCACCAAATACATCACAACTATCTGCGGGTGAGTTGGCTATCAACACAGCCGACGGTATCTTATACTCCGCAAATGCAACAGCTGTATTTGAAGTAGGTGCTAATCTCTCCAATTTAACTGTAAACTCACAATCCTTTCCTACCCAAGACGGTTCGTCTGGTCAAGTCTTAAAAACAGATGGCGATGGACAACTCTACTGGACTAATGAAGCCGGTGCAGCAGGGTTTTCAGCTTTTACCTTATATGAATTCGTAGCAAGTAATAACCAGACAAACTTTGCAGGGAACGATGATAATAGTAATAGTTTAGGATATAGAAGCGGAGATAGTATTCAAGTATTTTTGAATGGTATCCTATTAGAAGAAACAGAAGACTATACTGCTACTAATGGTGCTAATGTCATATTAACACAAGCAGCATCTAATAATGACTTACTACAAATCATGTCTTATGGGGTTGGATCTTCAAACAACATAACAATTGCTGCTAATAACAACATAGGTATTGGCAATACAAATCCAGCCCATGTATTATCTGTTAATGGCAATGCATATTTCAGTGCTAACGTAACCGTCAATGACACATTGTTAGATGGAAGCGATAGAGCATTTAAAGTTTATTATGCAAACGGTGATGTAGCGTGGGGGTAATAAATGGCAAGTAAAGGTAGACATTTAGCAGACATTATATCAGACACAGCAAGAGGTCAAAATATTGGGGCTGCTAATGCAAAAATTAAACAATCTAAAGATGCTCAAGGCGGTAAGAGACTTGGTGCTGACGCAGACGATGATTTATTAGTTGCAAATACTATATCTGATAGAGTTGGTATACAGACAGCTAATCCACAGGCAACGCTTGATGTAGAAGGCGATATTAGAATAGGCACTGACTTAGAAGACAATTCAGGTAGAGTGTTCAAAGTATATCAGGCAAACGGCAACATAGCCTGGGGAGAATAAATAGTATTATGAGTGTACCAACAACAAAAGATGAATTTAAAGAACACTGTCTTAGAAGATTGGGTAAACCTGTAATTGAAATTAACGTTGATGAAGATCAAATTGATGATAGAGTAGATGAGGCATTATCGTACTACCAAGATTATCATTTTGATGGCGTAGAGCAAACATATTACAAACACGTCGTAACCGATGCTGATAAGACAAATGGATATATCACTGTGCCAGATAATATTATTGGCGTAGTGGATCTCTTTGACATTGGTGACTCAACATCTACAAACAACCTGTTTAATATCAGGTATCAGATCGCTTTGAACGATCTCTACGACCTTTCTAGATACGAGCTGGTACCTTACTATATGAACTTCCAAAACATTCGTATGATCGAAGAAATACTGATTGGAAAGCAGTTGTTTAGATATAGTAGAGTAGGCAACCAATTACATATTGATATGAATTGGGATAGAATTAATACTGGCAATTACATTATAGCTAAGGCTTATAAAGTATGGGATCCAGCAACATATACAGATATCTGGAAAGATAGATGGTTATTAAGATATGCTTCTTGCTTGATAAAGATTCAATGGGGTAGCAACTTAACAAAGTTTGAGGGGCTGCAACTTCCTGGGGGAGTTCAATTTAATGGACAAAAGATATATGATGATGCAGTTGCAGAAAGACAACAATTAGAAGAAGAAATGGCAACAGCATATATGTATCCTCCAGAAGATATGGTGGGATAAAATGGCTACAAATGTATTCTTCAATAACTTTAACAATAGTGGCGAACAAGACTTAATAGAAGATTTAATTATTGAGTCTATTTCCATCTATGGTATTGATGCATACTATTTGCCAAAGACGTACTATGACTATGATAACCTTTATGGTGAAAGTGATCTAGGTTTATTCAAAGAATTTTACACCACGACTATGTACATTAATTCTGTAGAAGGATTTGGTGGCGAGGGTGATTTCTTGTCTAAGTTTGGCGTTGAGCAAAGAGATACTATGACAATGTCAGTAGCTAGAAGAACTTTTGAAGATGAAGTAGGACGTTCTGATTTAGCAAACATTCCAAGACCTAGAGAAGGCGATTTAATTTGGTTCCCACTTAATCAAAAATTGTACTCATTAAGTTTTGTAGAACACGAACCTGTATTCTATCAAATGGGCCAGCTACAGTTTTATGAACTAAGATTAGAAATGTTTGAATACTCTGGTGAGAGATTTAGTACTGGTATACAAGAAATTGATCAGCTTGAGCAACAAAGATCAATGGATATATTCATGGAGTCTCAGCTAATGATGGAAACTGGAGATTTACCAATCCACGATGAAAGAGGTGATAGAATTATATTAAGCGGGTTTACAGAATTAGATCAAGACGATATAACAGACAGTGAAAATTCATTTATAGAAACACAAGCTGATAATTTTATTGACTTTACAGACAGGGATCCATTCAGTGAAGGAGGATCGTTCTAATGTTTGGTCATGATTACTACCATGAAAGTATTAGAAAGTATATCATTTTATTTGGTACACTTTTCAATGACATTCATATAAAAAGAAAAAACAGTAGTGGCAATGTTATTCAAAAAATAAAGTGCCCGTTAACATATGCACCCAGAGAAAAAGTTACTGCAAGATTAGAACAAAACTTAAATCTAACAGAACAACAAAGTATGTTGTTACCAAGACTGTCATTTGAAATGACTACTTTGCAATACGATCCAGCTAGAAAGTTAAATACTATTAATAAAAGAAGAAAAGATGCAACGGATCCAGCATTAAGAAAGAGCGTTTTTAATCCTGTTCCTTATGATATATCTTTTGACTTCAACATTTATGTTAGATATGCAGAAGATGCTACACAAATATTAGAACAGATACTTCCGTTCTTTACACCAGAATATACTGCAACAATTAACTTGATTCCAGAAATGGACATTAAAGCAGATATTCCTATTGTGTTGCAAGGAATGAGCTCACAAGATACATATGAAGGCGACTTTGAAACAAGAAGAGCGCTTATATGGAATTTAAATTTTGTAATGAAAGGGTATTTGTATGGACCTATAAAAGAAACTGGCATTATTAATAATGCTAATATTAATTTTTATACATCATCCACAGCTAATGTAATAGCAACATCTACCAAATTAACTCCCGGATTGGATGAATTTAGAAATCCAACCACAAATGCTGCTGCAACGTTACCGCCTTCAGAAATCAAATCTGGTGATAACTTTGACTACATTTTTAATTATGAGGACTATTTCAATGGAGATATCGAATAACGATCCTATCAGTCAAGCACTAGACATTTCGCCACTAGAAAAAGAAGGTGAATTGTTGCCTGCAAAGACTGAAAAGGAAAAACCAAGTAACCCGGAACTAGAGAACGATTTCAAATATGCACGAGAAAATCTATACAATATTATAGAAAGAGGAACGGACGCATTAAATGGAATTGTTGATTTAGCTCAACAGAGTCAACACCCAAGATCATTTGAGGTAGTTGCTGATTTAGTACGAACTTTATCTACTGCAAACAAAGACTTGCTGGATCTTCAAAAGAAGATGAAAGATATGCAACCAGAGGATAAAGGACCTAGTAAAGTAACAAACAATCTATTTGTAGGCAGTACAAAAGATTTAACGTCGCTATTAGAAGGTGGCGCAAGAAAAATAAAGAAAGATGGCTGATCATTATCTAGGTAATCCAAAACTAAAGAAAGGCAATATTGAAATTGACTTTACTGAAGAACAAATAAAAGAGATTGTTAAATGTAGCAAAGATGTCGTTTACTTTTGTGAAAAGTATATTAAGATTGTTAATATTGATGAAGGTCTTGTAGGCTACAATCCATACGAATATCAAAAAAATATTATGAGGACTGTTGATGCTAATAGATTTGTAATATGTAAAATGCCTAGACAGACTGGTAAGACAACTACAATGGTTGCTATCATGATGCACTATGCATTATTTAATCCAGATTTCAATATTGCTATTCTTGCTAACAAAGCAGCCACATCAAGAGAAATTTTATCAAGATTACAATTGGCTTATGAAAACTTGCCATGGTTTTTACAACAAGGTATTGTAGAATGGAACAAAGGTAATATTGAATTAGAAAATGGTTCAAAAATATTTGCATCGTCAACGTCTGCATCATCTGTAAGGGGCATGTCTATTAACCTAGTATACTTGGATGAGTTTGCATTCGTACCTGCAACAGTACAAGACGAGTTCTTTTCGTCTGTGTATCCTACTATTTCATCTGGTAGAACATCAAGGGTGCTAATAACATCTACGCCAAATGGCATGAATATGTTTTACAAACTGTGGCATGATGCAGAAAAGGGAATGAATGATTATGCAACAGTTAGTGTTAACTGGTGGGATGTTCCTGGTAGAGATGAAGCGTGGAAAGAAGAAACAATACGTAATACATCGGAAAAACAATTCGCGGTTGAGTTCGAATGTGAGTTCTTAGGTTCATCAAACACATTGATTGATCCTAACAAACTTAGAATGATGGTATATGAAGAACCAATCAAACATAACGACAGTTTAAAAATTTTCCATGAACCGCAACCTAATCACCTCTATGCAATTGCTGTAGATGTGAGTAGGGGCGTAGGAAACGACTACAGTGCATTTGTAGTTGTAGATGTAACAGAAGTGCCTTATAAGGTAGTAGCTACATTTAGAAACAATACAATAGCACCAGTATTATATCCAAAAGCAATTTACAATGCGGGCAGAGCATATAACAATGCATCTGTTCTAGTTGAAATTAATGATATTGGACAGCAAGTTGCTGATATACTACATCATGATTTAGAATACGAAGGTCTTATAAAGGCAGTCTGGAAGGGTAGAGCTGGACAGATTTGTGGTGGAGGCTTTGGCGGTGGAGATAGCCAACTAGGGGTTAGAACAACATCATCTTTAAAAAGAATAGGTTGTTCTATGTTAAAAACAATTATTGAAAACGATAGATTAGTTATAAATGATTTTGATATATTATCTGAACTGACCTCGTTTGTATCAAACAAACGAGGAACAAACTATGAAGCTGAAGAAGGAATGACGGATGACCTTGCAATGTGCTTGGTATTATTTTCATGGTTAACAGGTCAAGATTACTTCAAAGAACTAACCGACATAGATATTAGAAAAAATTTATATGAACTCAACCAACAAGCATTAGAGGATGAACTTGTGCCTTTTGGTTTTATAGATATTGGTACAGATGATAGTTGGGATGAAGACGATGAGTTTAAAGGCGGAGAGTTAGTTAAGTCTTGGGATTATGATTATGACAGAGATCAAACTTTCTAAGAGTCAGATTTAATAAATATATCGAGAGCTTTATACACTATTTAAATAAAGGAGAATTGAGATGCCATTTCAGGTCAGTCCAGGCGTAAATGTATCAGAAATAGATCTGAGTACTGTTGTACCAGCTGTTTCGACTACAGAAGGCGCAATTGCAGGGGTTTTCAAATGGGGACCGGTAGATACTCGTGTTCTAGTCGACAGTGAAGAAACGCTGGTTGCTAGGTTCGGGGATCCGAAACCATTTGCGAACGGAGATCTGCTAAATTCAGAGACATTTTTTACCGCAGCTAATTTCTTAGCATACGGTAATAAATTGTATGTAACACGTGTTGTAGACTCTGGTGCACTAAATGCTGCAACAGAAGCAAATACAGCATTAATCAAAAATGATGATTTAATTGACAGCGTAACCGTACCAGCTGGGGGACACTTCATAGCAAGATACCCTGGTTCTTTAGGTAACAGCTTAAAAGTATCAGTGTGTGATTCTGGGAATGCATATAGCATTGCTTTAGGCACAGGTATTACTATTAGTTCTGGTTCTAATACTGCAACTGTAGTTGAGGACGTAAGTTCTAAAATCCAAGTCGGAGATAGATTAAGATTTGGTAATACAAAAATTGGTACATTTGATTTACAGCTATCTGCTATTTCAGTAGACGGTCAAACATTATCTTTCAAAAACAAATACACAGGGTCTGATGATCTTTCATCTTTTACAGGTGCAACAAGATATTGGAAACACTTTGACTTAGTCAGAGCAGCTCCTGGAACATCAGCTTTTGCAACAGCTAAAGGTGGTGTGGGTGATGAAATTCACGTAGTTGTTGAAGACGAAGATGGTGATATCACAGGTGTCAAAGGAACAGTTTTAGAACTATACGAAGGCGTATCAAGAGCAACAGATGCTAAAACAGAAGTTGGCGAATCTAATTATTGGATCGATGTAATTGAAAGATCCTCTGGTTGGATTTATGCAAAGAATGCTGCATCGTTAGCTGCTGACACAACAGCTGCAACAGCAACTGCATTAACCTCTAGCTTAGCAACATACCAATCAATGAGCGGTGGTGTTGACTCATCTAACGAATCTACTATCGCATTAGGCGAAGTTGTGGCAGGTTATGATTTATACAAATCTGCAGAAGATGTAGATATTAGCTTAGTACTTCAAGGTAAGGCAATAGGTGGAACACACAAAGTAGGCCTTGCTAACTATATTAGAGACAATATTTGCGAATCAAGAAGAGATTGCGTAGGGTTTATCTCTCCAGACAAAGATGACGTAGTCAACAATGCTGGTGATGAACACACAGACGTAGTAGAATTCAGAAATCAAATTGCTGGTTCTTCTTACATCTTCATGGATAGCGGATACAAATATCAATACGACAAGTATTCCGATAAGTACAGATGGATCCCTCTTAACGGTGACATTGCAGGTTTAGCTGTAAGAACAGATGAACTAAGAGACGCATGGTTCTCTCCTGCTGGTTACAACAGAGGCCAAATCAAGAACATCGTAAAACTTGCATTTAATCCTAAGAAGGGTCAAAGAGACGTTATGTATCAAGCAGATGTTAACCCAGTAGTAACATTCCCTGGACAAGGCACAGTCTTGTTTGGTGATAAAACATTACTAGGTAAGCCTTCTGCATTCGATAGACTAAACGTAAGAAGATTGTTCATCGTACTTGAGAAAGCAATCAGCACTGCATCTAAGTTTACATTGTTCGAATTCAACGATCAGTTTACCAGAGCGCAGTTTAGAAATTTGGTAGAACCATTCTTAAGAGATGTACAAGGTAGAAGAGGAATTACAGACTTCAGAGTTGTATGTGACGACACAAATAACACAGGAGAAGTAATTGATAGAAACGAGTTTGTTGGAGACATTTACATCAAGCCTGCTAGATCAATCAACTTCATTCAGTTAAACTTCGTTGCAGTAAGAACTGGAGTAGAATTCTCAGAGATTGTTGGTCAATTTTAATAAATAGGAATAGGAGACAAAAATGGCTTTTAACATTAACGAAATTAGGTCACAGCTAACACTTGGTGGTGCTAGACCTACCCTGTTCCAAGTAAACATCTCTAACCCAGCAAACAGTGCCGGTGATCTGAAAACTCCATTTATGGTGAGAGCTTCTCAGGTTCCAGCATCTACTTTAGGTTTTATCGAAGTACCATATTTCGGTAGAAAGGTAAAGATTGCAGGCGACAGAACATTTGCTGAATGGAACGTAACAGTAATCAATGACGAAGACTTCTTAATTAGAAATGCTATGGAAGAGTGGATGCAATCAATCAACTCTCACCTTGGCAACGTAAGAGGCTTCGGATCTGCGAGTGACTTATCTTATAAGTCAACAGCACAGGTCATTCAATATTCTAAGACAGGAGTACCTATCAGAGAATATAGCTTCAACGGTTTATTCCCAGTAAACATTACTGAGATGGAAGTTGACTGGAATGCCACAGACGTGCTTCAAGAATTCCAGGTCACTTTCCAGTACGACTGGTGGGAAGTAACTGGTGGTTCTACAGGGAACGCAGGCGGAAACTAAGATTAAAGGGCAACAACTCGTTGCCCTCTTTTCTTTTATAGGGTACGATATGCCCTTTATAAATATATGATGAGGTAACCCCTATGGCAGAATTATTCGGATTCGAGATAAAAAGAAAGTCCACAGATCAGGACTTAGGCTCATTTGTAAACAAATCAGATGATGACGGCGCTGTCGTTGTTGCTGAAGGTGGTGTTTATGGGCAATACGTAGATCTCGAACAGACAGCAAAGAACGAAGGTGAGCTTGTAACTAGATATCGTAAGATGTCTATGCAGCCTGAATGCGAAAACGCTATTGACGATGTTGTAAATGAATCAATTGTTTACGAGCCGGATAGCCATACAGTCGAACTCAATTTAGATCAAGTCGAAGTCACAGACGGTATTAAGAATAAAATATTTGAAGAATTTAACATAGTAAAAGATCTGTTAGACTTTGAAAGACAATCATACGAAATTTTCAGACATTGGTATATTGACGGAAGGGTATACTACCACGTCATTATAGATGAACAAAATGTTCAGAATGGTATTCAAGAACTTAGATACATAGATCCTAGAAAGATTAGGAAAGTAAGGGAAGTTCAAAAGAAAAACAAAGGACAAGGACCTAACAGAATCACACTTAGCCAAACAAAGCAAGAATACTATCTGTTCAATGACAAAGGATTTAAGGGCGGACCAGGAGTAACAAATCCCGCTCAAGGCACTACAAATGGTCTTAAGATAGCCAAAGATAGTGTGTTACATTGTACATCTGGATTAATGGACGAAGCAAATAAAATGGTATTAAGCCATTTACATAAAGCCATTAAACCTTTAAACCAACTAAGAGTCTTAGAAGATGCAACGGTTATCTATAGAATATCAAGGGCACCAGAACGAAGAATATTCTATATCGATGTTGGAAATTTACCAAAACTAAAAGCCGAACAATATCTTAGAGATATGATGGCTAAACATAAAAATAGACTTGTCTACGATGCAACTACTGGTGAGCTAAGAGACGATAGAAAGTTTATGACTATGTTAGAAGATTATTGGCTACCAAGAAGAGAAGGCGGCAAAGGTACAGAGATTACTACTTTACCAGCTGGACAAAACTTGGGAGAAATGGACGACGTATTATATTTCCAAAAGAAATTATATAGAGCTTTAAATGTTCCTGTATCAAGATTAGAACCTGAACAAGGGTTTGCAATTGGTAGAGCGTCTGAAATAAGCCGAGACGAAATTAAGTTTCAAAAATTTATTGCAAGATTAAGACTTAAATTTTCTAGATTATTTGAATCTGCATTAGAAAAGCAACTGGTGTTGAAAGGTATTATTACACCTGACGACTGGCCCGCCATTAGAAGAGAGATGAGATTTGATTATGTCACTGACAGTCACTTCTCTGAACTTAAACAACTCGAAATCTTTAGAGAAAAAATCAGTGCTGTTAATGATGTGGATCCATATCTTGGAAAATACTTCTCAACTATGTGGGTTAAGAAGAATGTTCTTAAACAAACGGACAAAGAAATTGAAGATATGCATGCTGAGATGATGGCTGATACAGAAGCCGAGCAAGAAAATATGGACCAATATGGCCCAGATCAAGGCGAAGAACAGCCAGATCAGGACAATGGATTCCCTGAAGCACCGCCTGAGCAAGTGTAAGATATATAAATATAGCAGGAGATTATTATGACAGATAATGTAAAGAGTATTGTTGATTTGGCAATGGACGACAAACCAAATAAAGCTAGTGAAGTTTTAGATGATATTTTGAGAGATCGATTAGCTGCTAAAGTTCAAACTATGAAAAACGAACTAAGCAACGATATGTTCGGTCAAGAATATCAAGGTGATGTTCATGCTGAGCCAGTAGAAGATCAACAAGAACTTGATTTAGAACCTATTGAAGACGAAGAGGAGCTAGATCAAGAAGAACTCGTTGATGATGGTGAAGTAGAAACTGAAGACCAAGAGCAGGATGAAGATCCTGTCGAAGACGAGGAAGAAAATGAAAACACTTAGACAAATTGTAGAACTGAAGAAGATTGATATTGTTCCTGATCCAGAAGAACAAGCTGGACAAATCAGCAACTATGCTAATCCTAAATCAGAAGCAGAAAAGAATTTTGTCGGCAAACATTTAGACGCAGTGCAACAACAACTTCATCCTGCATTTAAAAATCAAGCAGAACAAGATGCTGTATTTAAAGGCGGCACTATTAAAAAAGATCATTCAAAAATTGCTTCTTATAAAGAGGGCGAAGACGCTGAAGTTTATGAGCAAGCTATTGAGTTCGTAAAAGATAATTTAACAGAAGAAAATTTAGAAAGGTTTAACCAATTGCTAGAAGACGATTATCAAAGCGCTGTTAACTTTGCATTAGAAATCTCTGAGGAAATTTTAAGTGAGTAGAATATTAAAGTTAAAAGGTTCTGAATTTACAGCTCCAACTGATTTAGCAAATGCTAACACAGCATTTGACTCAACACTTATTAAACACTATCATACAGCTGCAGCAGTAATTACTGTTACTGATTCAGCAAACACAGCAATTGGAAATACAACTGTCTCTGCAGGCGAACATTTTATACAGAAAGCTGCAACAGATAAAATTTATGCTAGCGCTGGTTTATTCACGCCGATAGCATTCGCAGATTAGGAGTACAAATGAAGTTAATTGCAGAAACCACTTTTGATAGCATAGCACCAATCATCACAGAAGCTAAGGATGGTAAAGGTAAAGATTACTTTATAGAAGGTGTTTTCATGCAAGGTGGCATCAAAAACAGAAATGGTCGTATGTACCCAATGGAAACATTGGACAAAGAAGTTCAAAGATACAACGATCAATTTGTAAAAACAAATAGAGCTTATGGTGAGCTTGGACATCCTGATGGCCCTACCATAAATTTAGAAAGAGTTTCGCATATGATCAAAGACCTCAGAAGAGAAGGTAATGATTATGTTGGGAGAGCAAAAATAATGGACACCCCTTACGGTAAAATTGTAAAGAGTCTGATCGATGAAGGAGCACAACTAGGTGTATCTTCGCGCGGTATGGGGAGTCTTGTACAGAATAGTGATGGTATCAATGAAGTGCAAGGAGATTTTCAACTTGCTACTGCTGGCGATATTGTTGCAGATCCTTCTGCACCAAACGCTTTTGTAAATGGTGTGATGGAGGGTGTTGATTGGATTTATGACGCTGCATCTAATTCGTGGCAATCACAAAAAGTGATTGAGCAAATTAGAGATATAGGCAGAGTAAGTGCAAGAGAGTTACAGGAAAGGAAAGTAGAGTTATTCTCTAAGTTCTTACAAACCCTGTAATTTGTTAATTTATAAATAATAAGCAAACGAATTAGACTCAAATGAGGAGAAAACAAATGGCTAATGAACTAAAAAAGTTCGACAATGAAGAAGCTGTTGTGGCCGAAGAGCAAGTAGAACTTGACGAGTTTAAGGCCAGCGGTGAGAATTCAGAAATCGCAGACCCTGTAACTAAAGGTAGCAACAAAAGACCAGCTGATAAAACAGCTGGATTCAAAGCTCCTAACCCAGGCGGCGCTGATGAGAAATCTGGATCTGAGTCAAAAGGAGAAGATTTGATTACTGCTAAGGGAAAACAAGCTCCAGCTAGAAAAGCTGATAAAAAAGCTAGTGATGCCCCCCAAGCACCTAAAGTAGCAACTCCTGGACAAGGATCTGGTATGAAAGAAGACATCGACGCAATCTTTGGTGAGGATCTTTCAGAGGACCTAAGAGAAAAAGCAACTACTGTTTTTGAAGCAGCTGTTAATGCTAGAGCAACTGAGCTAGAAGCTCAATACTCAGAAGCATTTGACACTCAGCTTGCAGAAGCTAAAGAAGCTCTTTCTGAAGAGATGGCAGGCAAAGTAGACGAGTACATCAACTACATTGCTGAGCAGTGGATTGAAGATAATAAAATTGCAGTTGAATCTTCTCTGAAGGTAGAGATTGCAGAATCTTTCATGAGCGGTCTTAAAGGTCTTATGGAAGCACACAGCGTTGTGATTCCTGAAGGTGCCGACAGCGACATTTTACAGAACTTAGAAAATAGAGTCGAAGAACTCGAAGGCAAGCTGGAAGAAGAAACAGCACAAAAAATTGCTATCAACAACGAGTTGTTCGAAGAAAAAGTACAGAACATTTTTGCTACAGCTTCTAAAGGCTTAGCAGAAACACAAATTGAAAAACTCCGTGCTCTATCGGAAGGTCTAGATTATGATGATATCGAAGACTATTCTTCAAAGCTAAACACTTTAAAAGAATCATACTTCGAGAAAAAACAGGCTAGTTCTTCAGACGTTGAAGATCAAGATCCTGTAGAGTTAGACGAAGAAGTCAAACCTTTACCAGGTGAAATGGCCAAGTATGCAGCCGCGATATCGCGAACTGTTAGGAAATAATTCGTAAATTCTAAAAGGAGAAACTAATGGAATACATGTACGAACAACTCCAACAGAAATGGCAACCAATTATTGAGCATGCTGACCTTCCAGAAATCCAGGATAGTCACAAGAAATCAGTAACTGCTGTCTGTTTGGAAAACACAGAGAAGTCTCTAAGAGAGAATGCAGGATTCGCTCCTAATTCTTTACTTGCTGAGGCTCCCGCAAACGCTACTGGTTCTAGTATTGATAACTACGATCCAGTATTAATTAGCTTAGTTAGAAGAGCTATGCCTAACTTAGTCGCTTATGACTTAGTTGGTGTTCAGCCTATGACAGGACCTACAGGTCTTATCTTTGCTATGAGAAGCAGATATACTTCTCAGTCAGGCTCAGAGTCTTTCTACAACGAAGCTGATACTTCATTCTCAACCCAAACTGCTGGTAACACAACATTGGGTGAGGCAAACTCTAGCAACCAAGGTACTGAGCCTTCAGGTAACTCTGCTACTTACAACTTTGCAAGTGGTATGGAAACAACTGAAGCTGAAGCACTTGGTGATGGCGGTGGAACAAACTTCGCAGAGATGGCATTCAGCATCGAGAAGATTTCTGTCACAGCTAAATCTAGAGCTCTTAAAGCAGAATACTCAATGGAACTTGCTCAAGACTTGAAAGCTATTCATGGTCTTGACGCTGAGACAGAACTTGCTAACATTCTTTCTACAGAAATCTTAGCTGAGATCAATAGAGAAATCGTAAGAACAGTTAACCTTGTTGCTGTACCTGGTGCACAACAAAACGTTTCTTCCGGTGGTACTTTTGACTTAGACGTTGATTCTAACGGTAGATGGATGGTTGAGAAGTTCAAAGGTCTTATGTTCCAAATCGAGAGAGAAGCTAATGAGATTGCAAGAGGAACAAGAAGAGGAAAAGGTAACATCATGTTATGTTCTTCTGACGTTGCTTCTGCACTTCAAATGGCTGGTGTATTAGATTACACTCCTGCTTTGAACAGCAACAACTTACAAGTTGATGATACAGGTTCTACATTCGCTGGTGTATTAAACGGCAGAATTAGAGTCTACATTGACCCTTACTTTGCACCTTCTTCAGGTGTACACTACATGACTGTAGGTTATAAAGGTTCATCAGCATTTGATGCTGGTCTGTTCTATTGCCCATACGTTCCACTACAAATGGTGAGAGCGGTTGGTGAGGACACATTCCAACCAAAAATTGGATTCAAGACAAGGTACGGCGTTGTCGAGAACCCATTTGCGAGAGGAACTGATGCCCTTGCTTCTAACGGTGCATTATCACAAAACCTTAACAAGTACTACAGAAGAGTGTTGGTCAACAACATCATGTAATACAAACCTTTTATGGTTTTTAGAGGGGCTTTTAGCCCCTCTTTTTTTATCTGTTGATTTTATATAAATAATATTGTATAGTAATATACATCGTTCATCTCTAACGAGACGGAAGTAGTCAATAGTGACGAAGGAACGCATTGTTACGTTCATCTAGTAATAGACGGAAGTAGGCAATGGTGCTGAAGGAACGCAATCTTCTATAGGAGATTGACATGACTAAATATCAAATTGCTCGTTTCAAACGTGCAGTCAAAAGGGATCTTACTAAGGAAATATTAAGCCCTAAAGCTAAGAATCATAGAATAGCTAAATCTTCTGGTCCAAGAGACGAGGAAAGATTTTTGCCTGAATATGCGACTAATAATCCTTGGTACTAACAGAAGGGGCCAATGGCCCCTTTTTACTCGTTGACTTTAAACCGCTATAGAGGTAATATAAATACTGTTATGACTGGAACTGAACCTACAACAACAAACTTTCTATCTCCTCTAGGACATAGATTTTTCATTAAGAAGATCCCGACAGTGAACTTCTTTGTACAGAATGTCGCTATTCCTTCCATAACAATGGGCGAAACACCGGTCCCTACACCTTTCACTAAAATACAGTTGCCTGGTGATCAAGCAACATATGGCGATCTAGTAATCACATTTAGAGTTGATGAAAACTTAGATAACTATATGGAACTGTATAATTGGATGAGAGCAATATTAAGGGTCGATGATTTTACAGAATCTACTGCATGGGTGAACGAGGCTAATAACCCAATGTCTGATGATCGAGTGTTTAGTGACGCAACATTGACTATATTGAATAGCGCAATGAATCCTAACAAAGAAGTTACATTTACGGACTGCTTTCCTACTTCTCTATCAGATATTCCGTTCTCTACGCAGCTAGCTGATGTAGATTATGTTGAATGTACAGCTACATTCAAATACAGAAAATTTGAAATAGAGAATATATAATGAATGAAACTTGCAGAACTAATTTTTTAAAAGAAGCAAAAGAAGGAATCGTAACAGTAGAGTTCACTAAAATTGGAACTGGTGAACTACGTGTCATGCCATGCACACTAAAAGCTGATTTGATGCCTGGAGAAGCAACAGTAAAAGATATAGATCCAATGAGTGATAATTTTGTAGTATGGAGTTTGGATAAGGACGCATGGAGATCCTTTAGAGTTGACACCGTTACAAAATGGTATACAGGAAATCCAGTTGAACAAGAAAGTCAAGAGAGCAGCTAAAGAAGCTACTAGCGATACCATACTAGGCACTATTATTAACTTCCCAATTAACTTTGCTATTATTTGGGTTTGTTTGTCGTTGTCTTTTAATGCGTTACAGACTACAATAGCCTGTACATCAATAATGTTTTTCATTGCTGTTATTAGAAAGACGGCAGTTAGATTATGGTTTGAAAAGAAATATGACACTAGAACAGATACAGGAACTATGGAGTAAGGACGCTCCAGTAGATAGAACTGAATTAGGCGATGAGGCCATTAAGATACCTCAACTCCACAGCAAATACTTTAAGATTTATTCGACTGAGAGATTGATTCTCAAGAAGATGGAACTTGAAAGCAAACAAATGTGGAAAGACTTGTGGAGCTATTACCAAGGTCACATGGACTATGAGGATCTAACAGAACGAGGTTGGGATCAAATTAACACTATTATCCTAAAAGCAGACCTCAACATTCACATTGATTCTAACAAGGATTGGATCAACAACAATCTTAAGTTAGCTTATCAAAGAGAGAAGGTAGACTTCTTAGAGGCAATTATTAAATCACTCAACAATAGAGGATTCAATATCAATGCCGCAATATCATGGGAAAAATTTAAGGTAGGAATTTAATGAACGTAAGGTTAGTAAGCTGGTCTCAAACGCCAGTTGAAGAGCAAGACCTATCTGCACTTGATCTGGTTGCTTTCTGTGCAAGAGTAAGTAACCCTGAGAACCAGATGAATACACAGACTAGTGAAAGGCTAGTCAAATACTTAATTAAACATCAGCATTGGTCTCCTTTGGAGATGGTCAGTGCATGTATAGAAGTAGAAACGACACGTGACATTGCACGTCAGTTTCTTAGACATAGATCATTCTCATTCCAGGAGTTCAGTCAACGATATGCTGATCCAACAATGGACTTGGAGTTTACGACTCGTGAGGCTAGGATGCAAGATCCAAAGAACAGACAGAACAGTATCAAATCAGACAATGATGGTCTACATATCGAATGGCACAGACGACAGAGGAAAGTCATTGAAGCAGCAAGCAATGCTTATGAGTGGGCTATCAATAATGGTATTGCAAAGGAACAAGCAAGAGCAGTACTACCAGAAGGCAACACAATGAGTCGTCTTTATGTCAATGGAACTTTGAGATCATGGATCCATTACATTCAATTACGAAGTGCTAATGGCACTCAGCTAGAGCATATGCAACTAGCGCAAGAGTGTGCAAAAGCTATTTCTAAAATATTCCCTATTGATGAATATGGAAACATTAATAGTTAGTAAAGTAAACGAAGTCTATATGTCAGTAGACTGTGATGGAGGGTCTTGTTGGGAACTTCAAGACTACTTTACGTTTACAGTGCCAGGTATGCAATTCATGCCACAGGTTAGAAATAAAATGTGGGATGGAAAAATAAGATTATTCAATCCATCAACCAAACGAATTTACTCAGGGTTGTTACCTCATGTGCAAAGATTTGCATCCGAGAGAGGATATAATATAGTAATCGATCCTGCATACAATGATCAAGAATTTAGCTTAGCAGAAGCTAAAGAATTCGTTTCAACAATTGGTTTACCATTTGCGCCTCGTGATTATCAGTTGGACGCATTTGCTCATGCAGTAAAGAAAAGGCGTGCCTTGCTGTTATCACCAACAGCAAGTGGTAAATCTCTTATCATTTATATGTTATCAAAGTACTTAAACCAAAAGACTTTGATTATTGTACCGACAATATCATTAGTACAACAGATGGCTGGCGACTTTAAGTCATACGGTTATAATGAATCAATGCATTGTATAACAGCTGGTGTTGAAAAAGAAACAAATGATTTAGTAACTATTAGTACATGGCAGTCTATTCATAAGATGCCTCGAAAATGGTTTGAGCAGTTTGATGTTGTAATAGGCGATGAGGCCCACTTATTTAAAAGCAAGTCTCTAACAAGTATTATGACAAAAACAATCAACACCAAATATAAGTTTGGGTTTACAGGAACATTAGATGGAACACAAACACATAAGTTAGTACTAGAAGGTTTGTTTGGTGCAGTAGAAAAAGTAACAACAACTGATGAACTGATAAAGAAAGGAACCCTTGCTCAATTTAAAATTAAATGTTTAGAGTTACAGTATCCAGAAGAAGTTAAACGTACTCATGCCAATGATAAATACCAAGACGAAGTAGACTTTCTAGTTCGTAACGAAGCACGTAATCGCTTCCTTAGAAATTTAGCTTTGAGTTTAAACGGCAATACCCTCTTACTGTATCAGTTTGTTGACAAACATGGTAAGCCGCTATACAACGAAATTAAGAAAAAGATTAAAGACTCTGTAGACAAAGATAGAAAAGTGTTTTTTGTCTCAGGCGAAGTCGACGGTCAAGCTAGAGAAGATATAAGAGGCATTGTAGAAAATGAAGACAATGCAATCATTGTGGCGAGCTTTGGTACTTTTAGTACTGGTGTTAACATTAAACGCCTGCACAATATTATATTCAGCTCTCCGAGTAAGTCCAGGATTAGAGTATTGCAATCTATTGGTAGAGGACTTCGAAGAGGTGACAATAAACAACAAGCCACTTTGTTTGACATTGCGGATAACCTACAATGGAAATCTAAACGAAACTTCACGTTAGAACATTTTGCGGAACGTATTAAAATGTATAACGAAGAAAAGTTTGATTACAAAATATACAAAGTGGATCTGAAAAAATGACAATAGCGTGTATCAAATTAATTAGCGGTGAAGAATTGATAGCTGAAGTACAACAAGGATCCAATCCCTTAGATATCATTGTTCATAATCCTGTCGTAGTTCACAAACAACAGACAGCAATGGGTCCAATGATGACAGTATCACATTGGCTAATGTTCACAAAAGAGAACAAAGCCACTATTAATCGCAAGAACATCGTTGCCTTAGAAGTTGATTTAGAGGAGAATGCTATACAACACTACATGAAGTTTATCAATAACAAAGGGGAATTGAACCACTTGGATAACCAAGAAAAGTTAGATGAGCTTTTACATAAACTAGATGAGTTAACAGGAGAAAATGTAATAGAAACTGATAATATGAATGAGCCAGAATCTAATACTACAATACACTAATGCCTAAGAAAAGATCCGAACATTACGTAGACAACAAAAAACTATATGCAGAGATGGTAGACTATCTGAATGCAGTAAAAGAAGCAGATGAGTCTGGCGACGACAAGCCAAGAATTCCAGAGTACATTGGGGAGTGCTTGCTTAAGATTTCAACCCGTCTATCAACAAAACCTAACTTCATTAACTACACGTACCGTGATGAAATGATAAGCGACGGTATTGAAAATTGCATAAACTACATACAAAACTTTAAACCAGATAAGTCGGACAATCCTTTTGCATACTTCACACAGATAATTTATTATGCTTTTTTAAGAAGAATTCAAAGAGAGAAAAAGCAGCTGTATATTAAACACAAGACATTAGAAAGAAGTCTAGTGTTAGATGAATTAGCATCACATAGTGATGCTGGGGCGCAGGGTGATCAAGGAGCATATGTTAATCTAGAAACTCCTTACATGGTTGACTTTGTAGAAAACTTTGAACGAAAAGAAGAAGAAAAGAAACAGGCTAGGAAGAAGAAGAAAGGCCTCGAGAATTTTGTAGATGACGAAACAACTGATAAATAAGCTACCTATTTTTGGGGAGTATGTATAATGCGTGTGGCGTTAATCACTGACATGCATTTTGGAGCAAGAAATGACTCTAAAAGAGTACACGACCACTTCCAAAAATTTTATGACAATGTATTCTTTCCTGAAATCAAGAAGCGTGGAATTGATACTGTTATTGATCTTGGGGACACTTTTGATCGTAGGAAGTATATTAGCTTTACCTCATTAAAAAGAGCAAAGGAAATGTTCTTTCAACCGTTGCATGATGCTGGAATTGATCTGCATGTTATTGTTGGCAACCATGATTCAGTTTATAAAAATACCTTAGAAGTTAATTCAATAGACTTGCTGCTAGAAGAGTATCCAAACATTACAACATATGTTAGACCTGAAGTGATAGAAATGGACAACACAGAAATAATGTTGGTTCCATGGGTGTGTGATGCAAATGAAGAAGAAACGTTTGTTATGGCAGATAAAACTACTGCACAAATACTACTAGGTCACCTAGAGTTAGCAGGGTACCAAATGTATAAAGGTGGATTTATTGATCACGGTATATCGGACAACTGGCTAAAGAAATTTGACCTAGTTTGCAGCGGACATTATCACCACAAGTCAACTAATGGCAATGTTAACTATCTTGGGTGTCCGTATGAGATGACTTGGAGTGACTACAACGATCAAAAAGGATTTCATATACTAGACACAGACTCAAGAACAATTGAATTTATACCTAATCCTCATACAATGTTTCATAAAGTGTGGTATGATGATACTGGATTAGATATGCACGGTCTGTTAAAACAGACAGAACAGTTTGAGAATTACAAAGGCAAAGTAGTTAAGGTTATTATTAAGAATAAAGACAATCCTACATTATTTGATTTGTACATAGAAAAATTAGAAGGATCCGATCCTTTGAACATTCAAGTGGTCCAAGACCACTTACACTTAGATGTTGAAGACGATGCAGACATCGTTGATGAAGCAGAAGATACATTAACAATATTAGATAACTATGTTACTAATTTAGACATAAAGAATGACAGGGTTGATCTACAAAAACTTTTAAGAGAGTTATATCAAGAAGCATTGCAAGTAAGTTAAATTTATGATCATATTTGAAAAGGTTCGATGGAAGAATTTTCTATCGTATGGAAATAGTTGGTGTGAGTTAGACCTCAATAAACATAAAGATACATTAATCATTGGAGAGAACGGAGCTGGTAAGTCTACGTTCTTAGATGCATTGTCATATGCATTGTACATGAAGCCGTTTAGAAAAGTTAACAATCCTCAACTTGTTAATTCAATTAATAAGAAGCACCTAAAGGTAGAAGTTGAATTTAAGGTTGGAGGTAATCACTATAAAGTAGTGAGAGGCCACGCACCAAGACTATTTGAGGTCTATCAGAACGGCGATCTACTAAACCAAGATGCCCATACAAAAGACTATCAGAAAGTACTAGAACAAAGTATCCTAAAAATGAGCTACAAATCATTTACACAGATTGTAGTTTTAGGTAGTAGAAACTTCGTCCCTTTCATGCAATTGTCTGGAGCTGATAGAAGAACAGTGATTGAAGATTTACTTGACATTCAAATCTTTAGTACCATGGCTTCTTTGTTAAAAGACAAGCTAGCAGACAATAGATCACAGCTACAACAGGTAGATTATGATGTGAATCTGTTAGAAGAAAAAATTACAATTCAAAATCAATATCTTGAAGATATTGCTAAAGATAAGAAACAACAGCTAAATAAGATCAAGCTACAGATTAAAGAAAAACAAGATAAGGTATCTGAGTTACAATCAGAACTAGCTCTTGTTGAAGGTCATGCAAAAGAGTTGTTAGAGCAGTGTGCACCGTTAGAGTCTGTTTCTCAACGTGTGCAACAATTGATTGCACTTGAAGGACAAATTGAGTCCAAGATTACTAAACTGAAAAGGCAATTAAAGTTCTATGAAGACAACAGCGACTGTCCGACGTGCGGACAAGAAATTGATGACGAGTTCAAAAGACAAGTCACAGATGAGACTGACTCCTCTATCACGGAGACAGAAACAGGTCTTACGCAACTTGAGACACAAATCCAAACTCAGTCCGCTAGAATATCAGATCTTAAGAGAATACAGGATGAGGCTACGGAAGCAGAAAGAAATGCAGGCCGTCTTAAAGCAGAAATCTCATCCATCAATTCGGTTATTGAGGGTATGGAGAAGGAAGTTGAAGAGAGCACTTCGGAGAACAACAATTCAGACCATGCAGCTACTAAGGTTCAAGAACTCACGGACGAGTTAGAAATAACTAAAAGAGAAAAGTTGCACTAAGACAACAACAGACTGTTTTTAATACTGCTCAAGTGTTATTGAAAGACACAGGTATTAAATCAAAAATTATTAAACAATATGTTCCTGTGATGAACAAGCTAATTAACAAATACTTAGCTGCTATGGAATTCTTTGTTGACTTCCATTTGGATGAAGACTTCAAAGAAACAATTAGGTCACGTCATAGAGACGATTTTGCATACGCATCATTCTCTGAAGGAGAAAAGATGAGGATTGACCTATCGTTATTGTTTACATGGAGAGCCATTGCTAAGTTAAAGAACAGTGCATCTACTAATATACTGATCATGGATGAGATTTTTGATAGCAGTCTCGATGCATCAGGTACAGATGAGTTCTTAAAAATCATAAAAGAGTTGACTTCAGATACAAGTATCGTTATAATATCTCACAAGACAGACCAACTTCTCGATAAGTTTTCTAATGTAGTTAGATTCGAGAAGCATAAGAACTTCTCAAGGATTGCAGAATGACAGATAAAGAATTTAAGAAAAAGTATAATCTAGTTGAATCATCACATTCATTGCTGAGAACTAAACTAGAAAAGTTTGATTTCAACAATCCGCCTGTAGATCCAGTAGAGCTTGGAACAGATATGTTAGCTCATATGAGATACTATGGAGGGATAGGTTTATCAGCTAATCAATTAGGATTACCATATCGTGTATTCGTAATGGAAGGAGAGCCTGGTTTTGTTTGTTTCAATCCAGCGATTACTGCTTCTGCTGGTGAAGATATTTTGTTAGATGAAGGTTGTCTAACATTCCCTGGTTTCTATCTCAAGAAGAGAAGACCAGAAATGATAAGAGTTAGATTTATGGATCCATATGGCAACCCTTGTGTAAAGAAATTTAATGGTATGAGCGCTAGATGTTTTCAGCATGAGTTAGAACATCTTGAGGGTGGCAACTTTATGGAAGGCGTTAGCGATCTTGTACTACAAAGAGCTAAAGATAAACAAAGGAAACTTTTACGTCAATTGAGAAAGCGTACCAGGGACCTTAAGAAGGTAAAAAATAAATGAGACCAATAGCATATTCAGAAATATTTCATTCGATTCAAGGAGAGGGATACTATACCGGTGTGCCTAGTACATGGTTGAGGTTCTTCTTATGCAATCTACAATGCGATGGGTTTGGTCAAGATGACCCGACTAATCCAGATACATATGACCTACCATACCAATCAATTGAAGTAAAAGATATCACTAAGATAGAAGACTTGCCTGTATGGGAGAAGGGCTGTGACTCATCATACTCGTGGTCTAAGAAGTTTAAACACTTACAGCATAAACATACAGCAAGAGAGATTGGTGCCTTATTAACAGATGCTAATAAGAACGAGTATAATCCTGAAGGCATGTGGACACATCCGGTGTCAGGACAGACGACTCACTTATGTATTACTGGTGGCGAACCATTAATGAAGCATGCACAGAAAGCCTTTGTTGAGATATGGGGCGAGAAGTTTAGAGGTAATTTAGTAGGATGGAAGCCAATGGATGTAACATGGGAAACTAATGGTACACAAGAGCTTACAGATGACTTCTTTAACTATGTAGGCAATCCTGGTGTATTCACACCTCGTCCATTTATATCCTGCTCACCTAAACTATTTACAGTATCAGGTGAAGATCCAAAGAGAGCTATCAAACCAGACTTTGTAGCTAAGTACAATGACATGGTGAGAAGAAACAATAGGACACATACAGACATTCCACATGGACAGCTCAAGTTTGTACTAGGACCTAAGAAAGAACAATGGGAAGAATTAGATGATGTTATTAGCCAGTTTAGAGCAGCTGGCGTGGACTGGCCGGTGTGGATAATGCCTGTAGGTGCAACACTTGAAGGACAAGCATTGTGCGATGGTGATGTAGCTAAGATGGCACAGAGCCGAGGATACAATGTATCTGCTAGGGTTCACACATACCTTTATGGTAATGAGATAGGAGTATAAAATGTTTTCACCACTTATATTAATGGGTAAGTATGTAACAAAATTAGATGGTATTGATAACGATGCTATCAACGAGGTAGTCTTAGCAAGAAAAGATATGAAGCTAGATGATGCTATCGGTAATACGTTTCAAGAAGATAGCTTCTTTCCTACAGACAATCCTGCTTGCAAGACTTTGCTTGAAAAAGTAGATAAAGTAATTAAGAATAACGTTAACTCTTATTTTAAAACACAGCAACAATGGGCACATATATTATTTCCAAATGAATCAACAATGTATCATTCACATGCCAACCCAAGTAATCCACCTGGTGTCTCTTGGGTATACTATAGTAAAACAAGTCCTAAATGTGGAAATATTGTGTGGACTTTTGATGTGTGTTGTAAGAAAGTAATGATGGAGGAGCAGCCCGAAGTAGGAACACTGATTATATTTCCTGACTTCGTCCCTCACTTTACTAAGAAAAATGTTAGTGGTGATGTTAGAATATCTATCAGTGGAAATGCAATACCACCTGAAAGCGATTGGCCTCAAGCTGCAAAGGATCCGCAAAATGTTTTCAGTTATATAGGAGTTACAGAATAATAAGATCATGCCAGTGAAGTTTGGAAAATCAGCAAGAAAGTTTATAAAAGGTAGAGGAAAGACGTTTGAATTTACCCATAACTATATTAAACAGAAAACAGTGGACGAGCTGTTTGAAACAATAAACAAGACAGGGATAAACAAAAAGTTAAGAGTCAAGTGTATTCGTGAACTTGATCGAAGAAAAGTAAATTATGTTTGGAGCAAAAAGTAATGAAGAAGAGATTTTTGAGTGGCAAAACTTATACACACAGCACTGGCCACAGCTGTGCATTTAGACAATGGAGAGCAGATAGTCATTGTAATCTAATACATGGTTATGCTCTTCAATTTGAACTTATATTTGGATCAAAAGATTTAGATGAAAAGAATTGGGTAGTAGACTTTGGTGGTCTAAAAGAACTAAAAGAATGGTTAAAGCATATGTTTGATCATACTTACTTAGTTGCTAAAGATGATCCAGAGATGGATACTGTTTTACTTTTGGAAGACAGAAACCTTATTGATATGCGATTAGTTGATGCTGTTGGTTGTGAGAGATTTGCAGAGTTGACTTTTGATAAAGCATCTAGTATAATAGCAGACAAGTATGGAGATAGATGTTGGGTTGAAAGTGTTACAGTTAGAGAACACGAGTCTAACTCCGCAACATGTATCAATATGGAGAAACCAATAAATGCCTAATATAGATTATTCAAAGAAAATGCCAGATACGATCTTCACGTATGATGAAGACTTTTACACTGACGATTTACCAGATCCTCAAATTGATCCAGTCTTACCTGGAGCGAGAGTGCCTCTTAAGAAAGTTGGTATTGCGCCTGTAGATTTACCTGTAAGATTGAGAAGTCGTAGTGGTGGCGAAGATAAACTTCTCCAAGCAGAAGCTAGTCTATATTGTTCTTTGGATGATCCAATGGCTAAAGGTCTTAACCTATCAAGACTATATCTCATTATGCATGAGAAGATCAAAGATCAACTATCATTAGATGGTATGGAAGCAGCTATCAAAGAGCTAGCCGAAAAGCAAGGATCTAAGAATGCATATTGTAAACTTAGATTTAAATATCCTATGTACCAAGAAGCACTTAGATCAAAAGGGCTTAAAGGACATATTGCATACAAGACAGAATTAGAGGGTCAATATCGTGATGGAGATTATAGATGGTTTCTTACTATTGATTATGTGTATTCTAGTACTTGTCCTTGTTCTTTCGAGTTGGCGCACGACGCGCGCACGAAGAGACAAGCGGCTGCTAACGCACATAGTCAAAGATCAATTCTCAAAGTTAAAGTAGCATTCAATAGAAGCAACGATAATATTGTTTGGATTGAAGATTTAGTTGATCTGTGTAGAGAGTATATTCCTACAGAAGTACAGATTGTTGTTAAGAGAAGAGACGAGCAAGCGTTTGCAGAATTAAATGGTGCTAACTTATTGTTCTCAGAAGATGCTGTTAGAATTGTACACGAAGCATTGGACGGTTGGGTTGACAAAGGTAAGATTGATGACTTTAGTGTTGTTGCATCTCATGAAGAGTCATTGCATCCTTGGAATGCTATTGCTGTATCAGTTGGAGGATATGGAATACTATCATGATCCCTATTGATAAACCAGTATTAGTTTGCGCAAAGAATAAAAAGAGTCTAGTTGAAGTTGAAAGATATGAAGATGAAAACTATAATGAAATTACAGTAACGACTCTTTGGAGAAACGGGGAGTTTCAAATTACATGCGACAGCCTAAAGGAAGCTAGACTACTTCAAGATTACTTTAATTGTAAAGATGGTACAGAGATAAATCTGTATCAAGAATTTTCAGATGTAGAGATGCATGGTACCTTTGATGGTATTAGTGTAGATTTTGAAGGCGATTGTGAATTGCTAGAAGAAGCACAAGAGACTGATGATGACTTTTATTATTCTACATGGTTAGAAGAAAATGGTTATGAACATACAGATACTGAATATTACATTTATGGGCCAGTGGAGTACGTGTGATTGAATTGGATGTACAAGTAGGCGATACCATTATGGTAGGTAAGTTTAAAAACAAAAGAGTAACCGTGGAGTCAATCGAATACGATGAGTTTGGAATGCCTATCATTAACGGAAGTCCAGCATGTACATTCAGAATGGTTCCTAAACCGAGAAAAGATGATGAGAAATAATTTGACTACAGAGCAAAGTTTTATATGGGTGACATTTCAGAAAGAAGGCATCCACAAATATCCCGCCGCACTAGAAGACCCTAAGCTAGCAGATGTTAGTTTTCTAGGGTATCCGCACAGACACATATTCCATTTCAGAGTAGAACTGGAAGTGTTCCACGACGATAGAGATGTTGAGTTCATCCTATTCAAAAGAGAGTTAGAGTCTCTCTACAACGAAAACACATTGCAATTAGATTACAAATCATGCGAGATGATAGCTGAAGATTTAGCTAAATACATACAAGACAAGTATCCTGGCAGAGGTCTCGCTATAGAAGTTTCAGAAGACAACGAGAACGGGTGCAGGTTAATATGGAATTAGTATGCAAAAATTTTCCGATTTCTTGGAACAAGAACAACTTAAACCGAACACTATTGTATGTAGAGGAAACGCCTCAGGCAATCAATGGGAAGTGAAGTCCTGTGGCAAAAATGCTATGGGGTTTTTGAGACCAGGTACTAATCTAACTAACGATCAGATTGAAGACCTAAAAAATAAAAAGTGGGACGTCAGATATGCTGACGAGATAACACCTAAGAGCGATGGACCTACATCGTCAGGTAAAGCTGGAGTGCCACAGAAAGATTAATTATATCATGGAGAAATTATATTATGAGATTTTGTCATATTGCACCTAACAAACTGCTAGATAAAGTAATCACAACTAATCGTACAGCACACCTTACATTAGCACACATCATCGAAGAGGGCAATCAAGAATACATTGACTTCTATCTCGGTGAACAAAAAGAAGCAGAAACAATGGGGACACCGTTCCTCAACATTATGGACAATAGTGCATTTGAGTTGTACAAAGCTCAGTTGCCTATGTTTGATCCAGAAAAGCTAGTAGAGCTTGCAAAAAAAGTTAACGCTACTCATATTGTATTACCAGATCATCCAAGCATGCCTTCTATGGTAGGGATTGATGATGCTAAAAGATACGCGCCAGTGTTTAAAGAAAATGGCTTTGGTACTTTCTTTGTGCCTCAGAGTGACGTTGGTGACTTAGAAGATTTAATTACTTCATTTGCATGGGCAGCATCAAGTCCTCTTATTGATTATATTGGTATTAGTATTCTTGCTGTACCTAATGCATATAGATGTGAAGTAGGAAACAAACTACAAAGATTTAACTCTCGATGGAAATTCATGAATGAGCTCTATGATAGAAACCTGTTACAACTTGCTAAAGCAAATGGTAAGAAAATTCACTTCCTTGGAATGGTTGACGGTCCAAATGAAATTTCACTACTTCGTAATTTTAGTATTGACACTTGGGATTCTAGTGCTGGAGTTTGGGCTGGACTAAACGGAATTGAGTTTGATGGATCCCCAACAGGACTTTTCGAGGGTAAGTTTGAGAAGCACGTTGACTTTAACTTCGATACAGAAGATGATAACCTCATTGATTGTGCAAGACGTAACGTTGCATATATTGACAATCTAGTTGAAAGATTCAATGCAAGTGAAAAATTATGAAGTATAGATTTGACGAAGATAAGATACTAGCAGAAGTAGGTAAGTACATTGAATCTACTTATTCTGCTCATTATGTTAATGAGAAGGCTGGTACTAAGGACGAAGAAATCCAAACGATTGATGTTTGGAAACAGATGGGACAAGAGAAAGAAGCCTGTCATTCAAATATTATTAAGTACGCTATGAGGTATGGTAAGAAGGATGGTTATAATAAAAAAGACCTAATGAAGATCATTCATTATACTATTCTGTTGTGGCACTTTACACAGGAGAAAACAAAATGAGTATGAGGCATATACTGTCTAAATGGGTTTCTAGTGAGCCTCTTTTGACTAACGTACAAGAAGGAGACAGCCAACCTAATGCTGTCGACTTGAGAGTAGATAAGATATTCAGACTAGAAGATAAACAGTTTGAGATATCTGAAAACACAAAGAAGCATAGAGGATCTTGGGAAGTAGAAGCACATGATGGATATTTTTACTTAGAGCCAGGAACGTATGAAATCCTAATGGAGAATATTGTAAAGATTCCAGAAGGGTATGCAGGATGGGTGATCACTAGATCGACCCTTAACAGAAATGGTCTCTTCATTACTAGTGGTCTATACGATTCAGGCTACCATGGAGTAATGGCTGGTGCACTTCACGTCGAAGGTGGCCCAGCTAAGATTGAGAAAGGTACGAGAGTAGCACAGTTCTTAATGTTTGAAGCAGAGACACTATCAATGTATGATGGTGATTACGGACTCGGAAAGGAGCACGATAAGAAGTATGGAAATTAATATTAAAATAGAAGAGTTGCAAAAACGTTCGTTGTTTATTGCAACACCAATGTATGGTGGACAATGCGCAGGTATGTTCACTAAATCAAGTAATGACTTATCTGCACTTTGTATGCATTACAAAATTCCTGCTAAGTTTTACTATTTGTTCAATGAGAGTTTGATTACTCGTGCACGTAACTATTGCGTTGATGAGTTCTTAAGGTCTGACGCAACACACATGATCTTTATTGATAGTGACATAGCATTCAATCCTAATGATATTATTACTATGTTAGCAATGATGGATCATGAAGACCCTGAGTGTCCATATGACATCTTATGTGGTCCGTACCCTAAAAAGTGTATTTCATGGGAAAAGATTACTCATGCAGTTAACCAAGGTGTTGCTGATGATGATCCAGAGATCCTTTCTAAGTTTGTTGGAGATTATGTATTTAATCCTGCAGAAGGTGGAAATGAGATTAAAATTAGTGAACCTGCTGAAGTGTTAGAAGGTGGTACTGGTTTCATGATGTTCAAGAAGTCTACATTGCAAAAGTTTGCAGATGCGTATCCTAATATGCTCTACAAGCCTGATCATGTAAGAACTCAACACTTTGATGGATCAAGAGAGATTACAGCATTCTTTGATGCAGTAATTGATGATAAGCAACTTAATGTTACTAATGAACTGGAAGCATTTTACAAAGAGAATGCAGAAGCTACGCCTGAGCAGGTTATAGAGTTTGTTAAAGACAAGACTACATCTGCTATTGAAGGTAAGAGATACTCTAATCGATACTTGTCTGAAGACTATATGTTCTGTCAGTGGGCAAGAAACATTGGTATTAAAGTATGGTTGTGTCCTTGGATGGAACTTCAACACATGGGTTCTTTTGTATTCGGTGGATCGTTGAAAGACTTAGCGTCCATTGGAGCTCCAGCAACTGCTGATCCTGGAAAGGTAGGCAAGAACAAAGCAATGTAGGACAATTTATGTTTGAATCTTTAATTTTAACAACAATGCTAACATGGGGTACAGAAACATTAGATACTCCTATTGGCGAGATTGATGCTCACGTCAACCAACAAATGGTAAGTGTACAGAACTTACAAGGTTGGACTGTCGAAGGGTATGAAATGTCTATTAATCCTGACATCGGTAACAAGATGTCAATGACTGACTTTGCAATTGGCAAATCATGGAAATATGGTACTGTCACTGTAGGGGAAGACATCATTAATGTACGAGGTGTATATCCAGTATACGGTGAAAGAGTGTACGGGATTGCAGGGGTTACGTTTAGGGACAGTGTAGATAGAGCAGCTGTAGGTATTGGGTACAAGTTTACTGACAATATCTTCATGCATGCTAGTTATGGACAAGCCGATTATAAAGATGGGTTTGACAGTGATTTTACAGCACTAAGTTTAGTGTTTGTATATTAAATGGAAATTATATTATGAAATTGAGTGAAAGTACTATTAACGTCTTAAAATCATTCTCTGTTATTAACACAGGGATTGAATTGCAACCAGGGAATGTGTTGAAGACAATCTCGCCTCAGAAGTCTATTATGGCTAGAGCTGAGTTGCCTGATACCATTCCAGCAGCTGGTTGTTTCTATGAGCTGCCTAGATTCCTAGGTGCACTAACTCTCTTTGACCAACCTCAGTTGGACTTCAATGAGAAATATGTTACTATCAGAGATGCCAAAAGAACTCTGAACTATACGTTTGCGGATCCGCAAATGATTGTTACCCCTCCAGCTAAGGAAGTAGAACTACCTTCTGTAGATGTTGAAGTCAATCTTACTTGGAATGACATTAACAATACTATGAGAGCAGCTAGTGTTATGTCCTTACCAGAGATTGCAATCACAAGTGATGGATCCACAATCAACATTGAAGCAATCAGTAGCAAGAATCCAACAGCTGACAAGTATGCGACTGTTGTAGATAACAATGCTAGTGGCAAGGTATTCAAGGCTGTGTTCAAATTGGAGAACCTTAAGCTAATGAATATGGACTACACAGTCCAGTTGTCCAGCAAAGGTATCGCTAAGTTTACTTCCATGAACAATAAAACATGGAAGGATGAGAAAGTTGAGATTCAATCTATTCCTCAACTGACTTATTGGATTGCAACAGAACAACATAGTTCATCGTTCGAGTAGGCCTATGCTAGAAAATTATCTTTGGGTGGAGAAATATCGCCCCGGTGTACTAGCAGATTGTATTTTACCAGACGAATTAAAGAATACATTCCAAAAGTTCATCGATAATAAAAACATTCCTAACTTATTGTTATCAGGATCTGCTGGTGTTGGTAAAACGACAGTGGCAAAAGCTATGTTAGATGAACTTGATGCTGACTACATTGTAGTTAATGGTTCATTGCATGGTAACATTGATACGCTAAGAACAGAGATAATGAACTTTGCTACAACAGTATCGTTTAGTGAGGGACGTAAGTACGTAATATTGGATGAGGCTGATTACCTTAATCCACAATCCACACAACCCGCTCTTAGAAACTTTATGGAAGAATATTCTAAAAACTGTGGATTCATACTAACATGCAATTTCAAGAACAGAATCATTGATCCACTACATTCGCGTTGTAGTGTTATTGACTTTACATTTCCAAGAAAACTAGCACCTAAACTTGCTGGTGACTTCTTTGTTAGAGTGAAATCAATACTCGACCAAGAACAAGTTAAGTATGATGAGAAAGTGTTAGCTGAGATTATTCAGAGACATTTTCCTGATTGGAGACGTGTTTTAAACGAGTTACAGCGCTATTCCGTGAATGGGATCATTGATACAGGATTACTAGCTAACTCCTCTCAGAACGCATTTAATTCGCTTCTAGCCCTGCTAAAAGAGAAGAAGTTCAGCGACATGCGAAAGTGGGTTGCACAGAACTTAGATAGTGATCCAACAAGTATTATGAGACAACTGTATGACCATGCCAGTGAGAAAATAGATCCAAAGTCTATACCTCAATTGGTCTTACTTATTGGTGAGTATCAATACAAGTCTGCCTTTGTAGCTGACCAAGAAATTAACTTAGTTGCGTTCTTAACGCAAGTGATGGCAGAAATCGAATTTAAATAGGAGACAATATGCCTTACGTAGAGAAGGTTGGTGTCGAGGGGGTCAAGGATCAGATTGATCAATGGTATCATGTGATGCATGATCAAAACCTCGATGGGTATACTTGTAGAGCTTGTAAGAGAAAAATTACTCAAGTACTGGAAAAAGCCAAGCAAGCATTAGTAGATGCACCGGAGTATGTAGAGGAATAAGATATGCAAATCAAAGTAGCAATTATGGGATATGGGTTTGTTGGTAAAGCAACAGAATATTTCTTAAAAACTTATTGTTCTAATGTTACAGATATTCAAATTCAAGATCCAGCAATGGACTTATGGGTTGAAGATTGGGATAGAGTAGACTATACATTTATATGCGTTCCTACTCCTCAACAAGATCGTAAACTTGATATCTCATATGTGATAGATGCATTGAATAGTTGTTCTGGTAAGCCTATTGTAAGAAGTACAGTAGGACCTGAACAAGTTAATCATTTAAATAGTATTAAACGTATTATTTTATGGCCTGAGTTTCTAAGAGAAAAGACTTGGAAAGAGGATACTGATAACAGTACGCAAATAATTCTTGGGGTTGGATTTCACATCCCTAATGATCTATTTGCTCTTTGTGGTAGAAAAATAAAAACTACTACATTGGGTGAAGCATCGTTATTTAAAATGTCACGTAATGCTATGTTGGCAGCTAAAGTAGCACAAGCTAATATGTTATATGATTTGTGTCAGAAGTTTGGAGGCGTTGAATATAACAATATCAAAGAACTTTTAATTTCTGATGGCACATTAGGTACAACGCACTTTGATGTTCCTGGACATCATGGTAGAGGATTTAGCGGTAAGTGTTTACCAAAAGATACGACGCACTATGAAAGCCTATTTAAAGAATTAAACTTATACACAGAAGTACTGGATTACAATGAAACCTTTTGATTTTGTTAACAGCATAAACTTTACAAAGAAAAATATGATGCGAGGTACAGAGAATGATGACCTTGCAGAGAAAAGTTATGTCCCATATTTAACAAATAAAGCGTTATCATATCACACAGACACATTATTATATGCAAATGAGATTAACCGTCTTCACTTTTTAGACAATAAACTTCAATATGAGTTTTACCTAAATACTCTTAGAAAAAAGAAAAGGTTTGCGAAGTGGGCGAAAGCAGATAGTAATGATGATATAGAAATGATTTCACAATATTTCAACTATTCACCATCTAAAGCTAAAATTGCTCTCACCGTACTTTCGAAAGAGAATCTTCAAGAAATAAGAGAAAAGGTTACTCGCGGTATTGAAAATGATAGACATAACTAGCTTAATTGAAATTAAACTTAAGGATCCAGAAGACTTCCTTAAAGTCAAAGAAACTTTGACACGTATAGGTGTGGCATCTAAAAAGACAAACACCTTATATCAATCATGCCATATTTTACATAAGCAGGGACAATATTATATCGTTCACTTTAAAGAATTATTTTCGTTAGATGGTAAAGCATCTGATTTTAATTTTGATGATATATCAAGACGAAATACGATAGCGCTTTTACTAGAAGAATGGAACCTTGTAGAAATTGTTAATAAACAAATGACACAGCCAGCTGACAGTATAAGTTCTATCAAAATTATTCCTCACTCTCAAAAGGGTGATTGGAATTTGGTTGCCAAATATAATATTGGCAAACGAAAATAGGGTCAGGTCCATCCACTTGGCCGGCCTGCGAGCGATGTTCCTGGCCCGACCTATTGACATTAACACACATACACACAGGAGGAAATTATGTCGACACCAAAATCTGGATTTGAAATCCGAGCAGACTTGTTAAAGCAAGCACAAGAACTTCTTCAAGATAATAACTATAGGAAGATCGATTACTATCACGCACAAGTATCAAGAGCACTGGATGAAAAGGATGTGAACTATCCTGACTATCCTATGGATTGCTTAAGTGGTATTAACTCTGCTGATATAATCACAGTTGCAAAACAATTTAACGAGTTTGTTAACGAAAAGTAGTTGATTTTAAATCTTATTGGGAGAGATAATATAAATAATAACGAGTGCTCATAAGAGGCTCGAAATTAAACTTCGCTTAGAAAAGGAGGAAACATGACAATCTACGAAGAACCCTTTGGTCGTTTCAGACCGTTTGGTATTGGCTTTGATGAAGCCTTTCGCCAATTAGATAAACTGCACGCAACTACAACAGGTAACTACCCGCCCTACAATATTGTAAAGGTGGATGAGGAAAACTTCCTTGTTGAAATTGCAGCTGCCGGATTCGCTAAAAGCGACTTTGATATCACTCTTAAAGATGGATCATTAACCATCACAGCAAAATCTGAAAAAGAGGATGCTAAAGAGTATGTGCATAAAGGTATTGCAGCTCGTTCTTTTGAAAGAACATTTGCATTAGCTGAGCATGTTGATGTCAAAGGAGTATCTTATAAAGACGGTATTCTGTTGGTTGAATTATCTAAAGTAATTCCTGAAGAGGAAAAACCCAAGAAGTTCACTATCAAGTAACGTTGACCTTAAATAGGAAATAACTTAAACTGGGGGCTATTAGTAGCCCCCTTCTTTGTGTGGGCATATATACTTTTATATACCGTAATATTTCGCATACAAGGAGGACAAATATGTTAGAGAGAATTCATAAATTTATGAAGTCAGGAAGACTGAATAAAGTGATTAAACTTGCGATCGATCGCAAGAAAGTAAGAAAAGGAAAAAGAAAACATGGACATGCAAAAACTTAGAGAAGAAATTGAACTTGATGAAGGGGTAGTCAATAAGATATACCTTGACCATCTTGGTTATCCAACGTTTGGAATTGGTCATCTCGTAAAGGATACGGATCCAGAAAAAGGACTACCCGTAGACGCACCAGTCTCTGAAAAGAGAATCGAAGAGGCTTTCCAACAGGACATGAACTGGGTTGAATCAGACTGTGTAAAAATGTTTGCAGAGTTTAGAGAGATGCCAGAAGAAGTCCAAAGAGTAGTAGCAAACATGATGTTCAATCTTGGGTACACGAGACTGAACCAATTTAATAACTTCAAAGCAGCAATTCGTGAAGGTGACTGGAACGAAGCAGCTAAAGAAGGACGCGACAGTAGATGGCACAAGCAAGTGACCAATAGAGCTGAGCGTTTAATGGTAAGGTTGGAAAATGTCTAAAATGTTATTACAAGCACTTAAGAAAAAATTAGAAGGTGATATGGCTGTAGCTAGAGCCAATATAGAAGTCTACAAAAAAGATTCTGTTGGTATCGGTGAACACCCAGAAATTGTACAAGCTATTGAAATTGAACTTAGCAAGTATAGTGAAGCAGTAGATAAGTTAGGAAACCTAAATCAGATTCTACAAGAAACTGATCCAACATTTATTCAAGAATGAAAATTAAAAAAATTGAACACCATCAAATGGATATCATCCGTGAGTATGATTTAGATGAAGAATTACTAAGTGAATGTAATCTTACAGAAGATGACGTTTATGACATAATTGCTGAAAGTGATGATGTTCCACCTGAAAAGTATGATGACTTTTATAATCTAATGTCTGAAGCAGAACCAATAGATATTCAAGAGGATCTGTGGACAGATAGAAAAGGTGGTTATGACATCAGTTATATTATAGAGGACTAAATGCTAAAATGGCTTAACGGTGACGTTAGCGATAAAGGTAAAATAGGCATTACGTTTGGCTGTATGGATCTGCTACATGCTGGTCATGTAGCAATGTTAGCTGAAGCAAAACAAGTATGCGATTATCTTATCGTCGGATTACAGAATGATCCCTCAGTCGATAGACCTGAGAAAAATAAACCTATACAATCTATCTTTGAACGGCAGTTACAAATTACAGCATGTAGATTTGTTGACGAAGTCGTTGTTTATAATACAGAAGCTGATGTTCTTGACATACTAAAAACGTTACCTATTGATGTTAGAATCATAGGCAGCGATTATGTCGATAAAGATTTTACTGGAAAGGACTACTGCGTTGACAACAATGTTGATATTGTGTATAATAGCAGAGATCATTCATTCAGTACAAGCAGCTTAAGGGATAGAGTTAAAAATTCATGAAGTTTTATACAAACATAGTTCAAAACAACAATGTAATTCTTGAACGATACATTGAAGATGGCGTACAGAAACAACGTGAAGTTCCATACATGCCTACATTGTTTGTTAGCACTGTAAAACAGACGCCATTCAAAACTATTAAAGGCGAGAACGTTGAACCAAAGATGTTCAACAGTATTAGAGAAGCTCGTAATTATATTCAAGAGCATAACAATATATCAAACAAGCCAATCTATGGCATGCAACAATTTGCTTATGCATACATCAATGAAGAATATCCGCAAAGAGACTTTGATGTAAATCAGCTTACCGTATTCAACTTTGATATTGAGACCAAGTCCGATGAAGGATTTCCTAACATAGCAGAAGCTGATAAAGATATTCTGTCAATTGCTGTAAGATGCAAGAATCAATCATACATCCTTGGTTTAGATGAATACAAGCCTAGCGGTGATGACATCTACATTAAATGTTCATCAGAAACCGATCTACTTCTAAAGTTCATTGAACTGTGGGTAAGATGTAATCCAGATATTGTTACAGGTTGGAACATTGAGATGTTCGATATTCCTTACACTGTTAATAGAATTAGACGTAGAGTTGGTAAAGAAGCAGCAGATAGACTTTCACCTTGGGGCATGGTTAGAGATAGACATATTCCTACAGCTGCATCAAGAGCTAACAATGATAACACGCCTAACGCAAAAGATATTATTGGTGTCACGGTTCTTGATTATATGAATCTATACAAAAAGTTTACATATTCGCAGCAAGAAAGCTATGCACTAGATTACATTGGTGAAGCAGAATTAGGTGAGAAGAAATTAGACTATAGTGAGTACGGAACGCTTAATGAACTATACAAACAAGACTATCAAAAGTTCCTAGACTATAACATCAAAGACGTTGTGCTTGTTGAACGACTAGATGACAAGATGAAGCTAATTGAGCAAGCATGTACAATTGCATACGATGCTGGGGTCAACTTGGTAGACTCGTTGACGTCTGTGCGTATGTGGGACGTTATTATTCACAACTATTTGTATGCTAAGAATATTATTGTTCCACCTAAAGAGCAAGTTGATAAAGATTTTCAAGTAGAAGGTGCTTACGTTAAGGATCCACAAACTGGATTACATAACTGGGTTGTATCGTTTGACTTAAACAGTCTGTACCCTCACTTGATTATGCAATACAATATCTCACCAGAAACGTACGTTAGAGATATTGGTCAAAGACCCACTGCAGATGAAATTATAGGTGGGCTATATAACAATGAAAACATCAGAAAGTATATGGACGACCATAACGTCACAGTATGCGGTTCAGGTGCCATGTACACAAAGGACTTCCAAGGTTTCTTACCTAAGCTGATGGAAACAATGTATAATGATCGTGTGAAATGGAAGTCACGAATGATCGAAGCAAGGAAACAATATGAAAAACAACCTAGTAGAGAACTTGAGTACGAGATTGCAAAATGCAACAATATGCAAATGGCTAAGAAGATCCAACTTAACTCAGCATACGGTGCTCTTGGTAACCAGTATTTTAGATTTTTTGATACAAAGTATGCTGAGTCTATTACACTATCTGGCCAGCTTTCGATTAAGTGGATGGAGACTCACCTCAACAAGTTCCTTAATGCAAAGCTTCAGACGGAAGCAGTTGACTATGTCTTGGCGGTCGATACAGATTCGTTATATGTTACTCTCGACGAGCTGGTCAATCAATCGGGCATTGATACAACTGAAAATAGCAAAGTGGTGGACTTCCTCGACAGAGTGGCTACAGAGGTCCTTGAACCGTTCATAGACAAGAGTTACTCCCAACTTGCCGATTACGTTAATGCGTATGAGCAAAAGATGGTAATGAAGCGAGAAGCAATTGCTCGTAATGGTGTATGGACTGGAAAGAAACATTACATCCTTGATGTGTATGATAATGAGGGCGTCCGATATGCTGAACCTAAACTTAAAACAATGGGCATGGAAGCAGTACGATCGTCTACACCTAAAATCGTTCGTGAAAATTTAAAGAAAGCCTATGGCGTTTTGTTACGTGAAGGTGAGAAAGCTATTAGAGAATTTATTGATAACTTTGAGAAAGAGTTTAGACAATTGCCATTTGAGGACGTGTCTTTTCCAAGAGGTTGTCGATTCATTAAAAAATGGGAAAGTGCTTCGGACATATACAAGAAAGGTACGCCGATCCATGTTCGTGGAGCATTACTATATAACAAACTAATAGAAGAGAAGAAATTAACTAAGAAATACAATAACATATTTGAGGGAGACAAGATTAAGTTCTGTTACATGAAGTTGCCTAACCCTCTTAGAGAAAACGTTTTTGCTGTTCCAATGGTACTTCCACCAGAACTACAGTTGGATCAGTACGTAGACTACGAGAAACAATTTGATAAAGCATTCAAGGAGCCATTAAATAACATTTGTGAATGTATGGGGTGGTCATTAGAAAAGCAGTTCACTCTTGATGATTTCTTTGTATAAATAGGACTATGGCAGAAAAAAACTTACATGACTTAAGTACTTTTGATTTTGGGTTTAGTGTTGTAGACGCTGACGAGTTGGATGCTGTCCAATCTGTTAAGCAAGAAGCTGCAAGTGCAGCGTCTACATCAGCTGAATGGCAAGCACAAGCAGAAGAGTGGCAGGCAAAAGCTAACGCCATTTACGGAGCTATTGTTCCTTTGTTAAACAATCTTCAATCTAATGAAGAAAAGGAATATATCTATTGGCCTAATCGATCTGTTAAGATTGATCAGTTTAAACTAAAACTACAACAAGTATTAAATGATTAATTACTTAGCTATATTTGCATCATTGTGTGTGGCAACAGTTGCTGCATACTATTCTATCGTTGGACTTTCAACAATATTTTCTGGTGCATTTTGGTCAGTTGTGATAATGGCATCAGTACTAGAGTTCGCTAAAATTATCACAGCAGTTTATGTTCATTTACGTTGGAGTGACATAAACAGAGCATTCAGATATTATTTAACTACTGCAGTAATTGCTTTGATGTTAATTACGTCATTAGGTATATTTGGTTTCTTATCAAAGGCACACATAGACAGTCAAACAGCATCAGCAGACAACTCAATAGCAATTGAATTAATTGATAGTCAAATACAAAGAGAACAAAAAGTAGTAGATTACGTTGACTCTCAGTTTAATCTCTTAGATAATGCATACGAGGAATGGATATCTAAAGGATACATTACGAGGGCACTAAATGAGCGAGACAAACAATCAGAACAAAGAGAGCAACTTAGTGGACAACAAACTCAAGCTACAGAAAAAATTAATGAGCTTGTACTTAGAAGAGCTGAACTCGAGCGAGAAGCTGTTAGACAAGAAGCTGAAGTTGGCCCAATCAAGTATGTTGCAGAAATTGTATACGGTGACGATGATGATCGTATTGATGATGCTGCTCGTATTCTTATCTTGGTATTGATATTTGCATTTGATCCGCTAGCGCTTTTATTGTTACTAGCAAGTACATCTGTAATTTATAAAGAGAATGATTACATTCCACCTATCATTGATGAAAGTGATATAAATGATTTAAGGGAAGGTACCACCGTTTCTGTTAAAGAAATAAATGAGTACATTAGGAAAAAAAGAGAATATTTCCCTAAGAAAAAATAACTGAAGGACATTATGTGTAGCGTTGAAGGCTTTACTGGTAAGCATGATTTTACCATTGAACAATTTACAAAATTTAATAAATGCAGAGGACCTGATGATACAACGTATTTTCAAGATTCGTTATTATCATTAGGGCACAATCTACTGTCGATATCACCAAATTCTACTCCAAAACGACAGCCCTGGATATGTCCAGGAGGAGAAATTCTTACATGGAACGGTGAGATTTTTGGACTAGAAAATAATCAATTTGATACAGAAGTATTTGGTGAAATTATATCCAAGCACTCTATTGCTAAAATGAAGCATAATATTAATTGGATGGGTGCAGGAGTTATATACGACCCAGAAAAGTATCGTCTTACATTGTTTAGAGACCATTTTGGAATTAAACCTTTATACTTCGTTGAGTATCAACAAAATATTTTCTTTTCTTCAACAGCAAGACCGCTATATGCAGTACTTCAAAGTAAAGGAATTCCGATTGAAAAGGATAAAAATCACTTTAGATCGTTTCAATCTAATGACAGACATATGTTTGGGATGTATACGCCCGTAAATCGCATTCAAAGATTGGCGCCAGGTCAAGTATTGTTATGGGATATTAGAGAAGGTAAATTTGATGGAGAAGACAATCTCTGGGGACAAGATCCTAAAAAATGGAATCTTCGTATGAATATGAATTGGATCCCTGAGAGACTGGAAGATAAGTTTGTAAAAGGAATAACAGAAGTATGTAATGCGCCTGGAATAAAAAAAACTATTTCGTTAAGTGGCGGTTTGGATAGTACGTTGATAGCATCAATTGCAAAAGATTTAGATAATATAGACGTTCAGACAGTTAAATATGAAAACTTTACTCCTGAACAAGATGAAACAATCAATGACAATATGTTCTTTGAGTGGGACCTTGCTAAAAAGACAGCAAATAAATTTAAACTTCCATTTCACACAACCAAGTATCCATACGATAATAACAAGATAATCAAGTATGGGCAATTTGCACTGTCTATTCCTCAGTGGGACAGAAATAGATGGACAACAAGATTTGCAAACATAAAAGCTGCTTCAGATAGAGGATCCAAAATATATATTGTTGGAGATGGTGCTGATGAACTATTGACTGGATACAACGGTGATTATGATTACTTTGAGGAAAGAAAAAGACCAAAGATGAGTAAGCAAATAATCGATGCATATGCTAACAATGATTTTAAATGGTGGCACCTTAAAAGAGTTACACCGTGGTGGTTGTTTGGCGATGATTTAATTAACAATCGTTTGTTTACTAGATTGTTCCAGCATGTTGATTCTTTCTGTACGACCGTAGATCATATGTGTGGTAATTTTGGAATGGAAAGTAGAGTGCCATTTTTACACCAAGAGCTTGCCAAATATTTGTTAAAAATACCAGCGGTTGATAAGCTCCATGTTCCGTTTAGTTATAGTGAGAATGATAGACATATGTACAAAGGTCATTATAAAATAATGATACGTGATTACATGAAACAATACATTCCCCTCCATATTCGTAAAAGAGATAGCAAGATAGGATTCTCTACTCCATGGAATGCAAGGGACGATAAAAGAAATCAAGCCTTAGCAAAAGAGGATTGGAGATTATTACAGTTACAAGCAGAGAAGTTTTTTAACTTTGATGTTGATTTTAAAAATGAATGGGACGATAATAGCGAATCAATTAATGACAGTAATATTACTGTAGACCTAAGCGGAGATTAGTATGGGTGAATTTTTTAGAAATTTTGTTGAGGATCTTAAGGACGAGGATACTTCTATTGCATCAGATGGTTTAGCTGCTGGTGAGTTTAGTGGCACAATAGATTCTGGTTCATATATCCTTAATGCATTGTTAAGTGGATCCTTGTTTGGTGGTATTCCTAACAATAAAGTTACTGCATTTGCAGGAGAATCAGCTACAGGTAAAACGTTCTTTGTGTTAGGATGTGTGAAGGCATTCTTAGAATCTAATCCTGATGCTGGCGTAATGTATTATGATACTGAAGCAGCTGTTACTAAGGATATGATGGAAGCAAGAGGAATTGATACTTCTCGTGTAATCATTTCAGAACCTCAGACCATTCAAGAGTTTAGACATCATGCACTTAAGTCTATTGACCTCTATGAAAAAACTCCTAAAGATAAAAGACCACCATTCATGTTTGTCTTAGATTCTTTAGGGCTACTCTCTACTACAAAAGAATTAGAAGATATCTCTGAAGGCAAAGAAACTAGAGATATGACCAAAGCTCAAGTAATCAAAGCTGCATTTAGAGTGCTTACACTTAAACTTGCAAGAGCTGGCATACCAATGTTAGTAACTAACCACGTATACGAAGTAATTGGAAGTTATATTCCACAGAAAGAGATGGGTGGCGGTACTGGACTTAAGTATGCTGCAAGCACAATTGTGTATCTCGGTAAGAAAAAAGAAAGAGATAACACTACAAAAGAAGTTGTTGGTAATATTATCAAAGCAACTACTTATAAATCAAGATTGTCTAAAGAAAATGCTACAGCAGAAGTTCTGTTAAGGTATGATAGTGGTCTTGATAAACATTATGGACTTATTGAGTTAGCTATTGAAGCTGGCTTATTTGAAAAGAATGGGTCTAGGATTGTGGCTAATGGTAAAAGCGTATACGCTAAAAACATTCTTGGTAGTCCAGAAGAATATTTTACTACTGAAGTCCTCAATGAACTAGACAAATTTGCACAGGAGAAATATAGTTATGGTTCCGGATCCCAAATGGCATCTGAGGATATCGTTAGTGAAGAGTCTGCTTAGAATAGCAGCTGGATTTGCATTAATCGTTCACAACTTTCTTATTGCAGGCGTACTATTCATAGTCGCTGAAGCATTAGGTATCCTTGAAGAGCTTGTATGAGTATATCAGATATTAAACACAGGGGTCTTTTTAGAGTAGATGTATTACGAATAGTATTAGATTTGCCTCACAAAGAGATCTCTGAGTATCTTATTGAAGATAGCAAAGATTGGGAAAGGTATACAACATACCATGATGCTAAATTAAATAAAAAAGTGCTTGAAGGTATGCCTGGATATCAAGATATGATTAATGATATCACAAAAGCATCGCACGAATTTGTTAAGAGAACCAAACGTAAACCATTCATAGACGATGATGACGTATTCATATCTACATGGGTAAGTATCTATGATGAACACGATCAACATGGTTCACATTTTCATCCTAAGTCTCTTATAGCTGGAACATACTATCCACAGACAAGTTCAGAAAGTTCTGCCATTACTTTAGAATCTCCGTGGACTAATTTTACAAGTCATGATACAATACCATTTCAAGAGATGTTGTTTGACTATAAACCTAATCCTGGCGATATGTTATTATGGCCAGCGTGGTTGAACCATAGAGTGTCACCACAAAAGAAATCAGATACAAAAAGAATAGCAATTTCATTTAACATAGATTACCAGAGATATCATCAATGATTGAGAAACAGATACTAGCAGGACTTATTAATGACGAACAATATACTCGTCAAGTTCTTCCGTTCTTAAAAGAACATTATTTTGGTCAAATAGATCAAAAGCTAGTATTCAAGATTATTACTCAATACTTTGAGAAGTACAATGCACTACCTAAGAGAGAAGCACTCTCAATTGAGATAGAACAAGTAGCAGGGGTAGATGATAAAACTATACAAAGTGCATTACAGACTGTTAATGAATTACCTACGACGGATGTCGATGAATGGCTAGTTGATCAAACAGAGACTTTTTGTCAAGATAAAGCAATCTACAATGCAATCATGTCTGGCATTGAGATCATAGAAAAGACCCCTGATAATAAAGGACAACTTCCTGGGTTATTGCAAGAAGCATTGCAAGTGAGTTTTGATAACAGCATTGGTCACGATTTTATTGATGACGCTGATAGACGATATGAGTTCTATCATCAAGAAGAAACTAGAGTTCCTTTTGACCTAGATATGATGAACAAAATTACTAAAGGTGGATTACCAACAAAAACGCTTAATATTATCCTAGCAGGTACTGGCGTAGGTAAGTCATTGTTCATGTGCCATTGTGCAGCAGCTAACATTACAGAAGGCAAGAATGTATTATACATTACAATGGAGATGGCAGAAGAAAGAATTGCTGAAAGAATTGACGCTAATTTATTAGACGTAACTATGGAAGACCTCAATGTGTTACCTAAGTCAGCCTACGATAAGAAAATGGCAAGACTAAAAGAAAGGTGTACAGGTAAATTAGTAATTAAAGAATACCCAACAGCAAGTGCAAATGCTAATCACTTTAGACATCTAATTCAAGAACTAAGAACAAAAAAGAACTTTAAACCAGATGTAATATATATTGACTACCTCAACATATGTGCATCGTTTAGAATTAGAGGAGGCGCAAATGCAGGATCGTATGCCATTGTCAAAGCGATTGCAGAAGAATTACGAGGACTGGCTGTGGAATGCAACGTGCCAATCATCAGTGCGACACAAACCAATAGACAAGGGTTCTCAAGCTCTGATATTGGTTTGGAAGATACGTCGGAGTCTTTCGGTCTACCGGCAACAGCTGACTTCATGGTGGCACTCTCGCAAACAGAAGAACTCGAACGATTAAACCAATACATGATCAAGCAGCTTAAGAATAGATTTGCTGATCCAGCTTTTCATAGAAAGTTTGTTGTTGGCGTAGATAAGTCTCGTATGAGAATTTATGATGTAGAGCAGAGTGCTCAGAAAGAAATTATTGATGATACGCCTTTATTTGATAGAAGCGAGTCGTCAAAGAACTTAAAAAACATATTTGACGATTTTAAATGAACATATTAACAACATACCTAGGACACGAATCTAACATAGTAACTTACATAGATGGTAAGATTACTATCTTTGAGCTAGATAAACTTGTAGGTGAAAAATGGACAAAAGTAGCTACTAAACCTGTAGTAGAAATTTGTAATATATTTGAACAGGTGTTTGATATTATTGGCACTAATTCATTTGATCTTTGGGTTAATGGATCCATCGGTGATGAAGGTGCAGGTAATGGAGACGTATGGGCTACTAAATTCAAAAAAATCATTGATTACAAGAGACATATTAACGGCCCTGGACACCACTTATGTCACGGTTACAGTTCTTTTTATCAATCTCCGTTTGAAAAAGCATTTATTATCTCTAGTGACGGTGGAGGTAATGATGGCGTATTTAATATGTACAGAGCAGATAGACAAAATGGCCTTCAATTATTTCAGCGAATAGATAGGTTTGATCTTGGAACAATCTATGGTCTGTTAGGATGTTCAAGTAAAGAGATTACTGATACTACTGGACATTATTTAGATGTAGCAGGTAAAGCAATGGCATTGGCCAGCGTAGGTCATGATCGTAGTAGAGATGTAAAGTTAAGAAATTTTATTCAAGACATATACACCGGACAGACGTTTGGTCATTTTAATGAATATGTTGGTTTAAAAAAAGGGACGCACAACGTTAATGTTGCTGTAGGCAATCATGTAAAAGCTAAATTCCAGTCTTTAAGATAACAG
>Ga0222715_10000083_pt1 | contig 96978 bp, 133 predicted proteins | sample C33_9DmetaG_FD_165056 | JGI IMG/M metagenome (GOLD analysis project Ga0222715, IMG submission 165056) | Estuarine water microbial communities from San Francisco Bay, California, United States - C33_9D | ecosystem: Environmental > Aquatic > Marine > Unclassified | place: USA: California...
GTGCATTAGTTGATCAAGCAAACCTAACATTTGATGGTGAAACATTAACAGTTGGTGATTATGTTGGTCACGTAGCAGTTCAGTCATCAGTAACTGCGGCAACAATGACTGCAACAGGTAACGTAACAGGTGGTAACTTAGTTACTGGAGGTCTAGTATCAGCAACAGGTAATATTAATACTTCCAATAATTATCTAGTTGGTAACGTTGTTACTATTTCAAGTTCACGTGATTTTGACGGGGCCAATGTTACAGCATCAGGCACTGTATACGCAGGTACAGTTGACGGTAATTTGTCAACACTAAACCTTACAGGTAATGGTTCTGTTATTGTTAACGAAGATGCTGAAGATGTAGACTTCCGTGTTGAAGGTACATCAAACGCTAACCTAGTTTATGTTGATGCAGGTATCAACTCAGTTGGTTTTGGTGGTGTTCCATCAAGTGCTAACTGTACAGTTTGTATTGAATCTACTGATGCTATAAAAATTCCAGTAGGTACAACAGCACAACGTCCATCTGGTGTAGCCGGTATGATTCGTTACAACTCATCAACTGACCAGGTTGAAGCATGGGACGTAACAGACAGTGAGTTTAAAGCACTTGGTGTTCCATCATTTACTGTTATTGCGTCAGAGTCATTTGACGGTGATGGTTCAACAACTGCCTTTACACTAGGCAGTGATCAGACTACACAATCATGTATCGTAAGTATTAACGGTGTGGTTCAATTACCAACATCAGCTTATGCTGTTTCAGGCAATGCAATGACATTTACTGAAGCTCCAGAATCTGGTGATAAGATTGAAGTACGTCAAATTACTACAACTTCAACAGTTGCTTCATTGGCAAACGGTGCAGGTAACATTACTATTGAATGTGCTGATACACAAGTTGAAATTACAGGTGACGTTGTTGTTACTGGTAACTTAACATTCTCAGGTCAGAACTTCTTAGGACAATATAACCATTCTAATGTTTATGTTGTTACAAGTTCAAACGCAACTAATAACACAGGTTCTACACTTGCTCTTACAGCCGGTACATTAGGTTTTGACCTAACACAGGCTTCTTACTATCAAGTGTTCTTGAACAGACAGTTGTTAAGACCAGCAGAAATTACTGTTAACTTAACAAACGGTACAATAACATTTGCAAGTGATACAGTTGCAGAAAACGATGAAATTGAGGCAGTGTTCCTCGCAACATAATCGTAAGTGAAGTATAGGGGGATGACATCCCCCATACTATTATTTTTAGGAGATTTAAAAATGTCACATACAGCAAGATTTGTTCGCTCAGGAGGATCAACAACATCATCATTCTCATTTGATCGAACAAAAAAATACAAGTATAACTCAACAGGTAGCTTGGTTGAGTTAGCGGCTAACGCGGAGCCAGCGGCAGACGAACTAGTTGTTACAGGTTCAAAAGCTGACTTACGTCGTTTAGACAACTTAGAAAGAAACGTTACTATTGTTGGCGCTAAAACAACAACATCAGACGGCGGTAATGCTAGTATTACAACTACTACTATTACTAAAGCTGGTACTAACGGTGTTGGTGATATTGGTTCATCAGCTAACAAGTTTGGTACTATTTACGGTACAGCATCATCAGCAGAGTATGCTGACTTGGCAGAAAAATATGAAGCAGACGCTGACTATGAGCCAGGTACAGTTTTACACTTTGGTGGTGAAAAAGAAGTTACTATGTGTGATCAAGAACATTGTACAAAAGTAGCAGGTGTAGTTTCAACAGCACCAGCCTACAGAATGAACGATGGTCTAGAAGCAGAACACACAGCAATGGTTGCACTACAAGGTCGTGTACCATGTAAAGTTAAAGGTCCAGTTGCTAAAGGTGATATGTTAGTATCAGCTGGTAACGGTATGGCTAAAGCTGAAGCAAATCCTAAAGTGGGTGCTGTTATTGGTAAGGCTTTACAAGCACATGAAGGTGACGAAGGTGTTATCGAAGTAGTGGTTAAACACTAAGTTATACAACCTTTTGAAGAAACCCGGCTAGTCCGGGTTTTTTCTTGACTTAAAATCTAAATACTTTTAATTCGTGATAAATAATATACAAATAAAGAGGATTTTGGACTATGGCAAAACAAACAGTTAACATCGGCGTAACAGCCAACGACAATACCGGCGATCCATTACGCACGGCTTTTGACAAGTTAAACGATAACTTTGATGAAGTCTATGCGGCTGGCCCAGTAGGTACAAATTTACAGATTTCAGATAATACTATTGCATCAACAAACACTAACGGCAATATTGACTTAAACCCAGCAGGTACTGGTACAATTATATTAAATGGCCCAACGCAGGCAAATGGTGTAGTATCACTAAACTCAACAGTTACAGGAAATATTATTCCTACTAGTGCTAATACCTATAATTTAGGTAGCTCAGCTGTACCATTTAAAGAAGCATTTATTTCTGGTGGTTCATTACACATTGGCAATCTTGTTCTTAAAGAAGTAGATACAATGTTAGAAATTTACCAGGCAGATGGTGTAACAAATGCAATTTTATCTGGTAACTCAACAACATCAGGTACAGTTCTTAACAACGGCAATTCAGTGGTATCATTAACACAAAATGGTCCAATAACATTTTTTGCCAACAACTATCAAGATCCAAGTCCTACTACAACGGTTATTAACACATCAAATATTACAACACCAAATGTTGTAACAAGTGGTGATGTTACAGCAACAGGCAACATATCAGGTGATTACATTTTAGGTACAACTGCTGTTATTTCAACAGCCACAGTCCAAGGCGCAACAGTTGTAGCAACAGGTAATGTAACAGGTGGTAACTTAACAACAGCAGGTGATGTAACAACTGCTACTGTTACTGCTTCAGGAAATGTTAATGTTACAGGTGATGTACTTGCTACCAACGTATGGGGTACATTAAAAACAGCTGATCAACCAAATGTTACTGGAGTAGGTACACTAACTGACCTACAAGTTGATGGAGACTTATCAATAGCAAACGCTTCAGCAGTTATTGATTGTTATAATGTAACTGCTAATGGCACTGTTACAGCAACTACTTTCCAATCAACAACAGGTAATACAAGTGTTAGCGATAGCGGAATCACTTTAAATGATGGATCAACACAAACAACAGCGTTTGTTCCACATGTTATTTGGCAAACAGCAGACGGCAATGTTATCCAAAGTACTCCTACAAGTGCGTTTGGCCAAAGCATAGCATTAAAAGCTGGTAAACATTATGAATTTATGGGACACTTAATTCTTGACAATCAATCAATAGGTAATATTGAGGTTGGGTATACAGAAAGTGCGGGAGATATGTCTGAATTCTTCTCAGCAATTACTTCTGGACAACAAGGTGCAGGCGTTTCATATACACTTTTTTATAATGGTGTTTCTTCAGGAACTACAATATTTGATCAAGTAGGATCATATCATATTCAGTTTGTTGGAACATGTACTCCAACAAGTGACACAAATTTAACTATTAATGTGTCAAATACTACAGGAAATGTTGTTGTAAAAGCTGGTTCAAGTTGGAGAGCATTCGAATATAACGCAGACACAATAGGTAATATAGTCTAAGGGAGAGGTAAATGCCCTTAACCAGGCCTAAGGCACATCAACTATCCGGACAATCAGCAAAGAGCTCTGTACGTGTAGTTACAACATCAAACGTAACACTCAGCGGTGGCGCTCCAGCTACCGTTGACGGTGTTAGTCTTACCTTAGAAGATAGAATCCTTGTAACAGCACAAACAGATGCAACAGAAAACGGCATCTACCGAGTAACTTCGGTGGGTTCAGGTTCTAACGGTACCTGGGTACGTAGTCGAGACGCTAATCAAAATGAAGAAGTATTAGCAGGTATGACATGTATAGTTAGCGAAGGTACATCTTATGCTGATACATTTTGGAAATTAACCACTGATGGTGCAGTAACTTTAGGTACTACAGAATTAACATTTGAACAACATTCCTCAGGGGGTTCTTCGTTTGCTAACTTATCAGACGTTACACTTACATCAACATCAAGCAATGATATATTAACATACAATGGCAGTGCTTGGGTAAACAACACAGCAATTAACTTATCAGGTACCATTACAGGTGGTAACTTAACAACTGGTAATGTAACTATTGACGACGCAACTATCACTGCTACAGGTAATATTACAACCTCTGGATCGTTTATTGGTGATGGTAGCCAACTGACAGGTCTACCAGCAGGCTATACTGATGCTAATGTAACATCGTTGCTTTCAAATCTTGGTTCAAATAATATTTCAACAGCAGGCTCAATTACTGTTAGTGGTAGAGTTGCCACAGGCGAAGTAAGTGCTCATGGTCTAAGTAGCACATCTAGTTTAACACTTAGAGGTGGTGTATCATCAGATGGTATTAAACTACAATTTTGGGATAGTAGTTGGACAGACGCACTAGCAATTAGAGAAAGCACACATGATATTTTGGCGTCATATCCGTTTACTGCTACTGGTAATATCACAGGTGGTAACTTATTAACAGGTAATGTAACTGTTAGCGACGCAACTATCACTGTAGACAATGTAACTTATACCGGCACAGATGGTACTACAGGACAAGCACTGTTAACATATGGTAACGGTGTTACCTACTTTGGTAATGTTGCCACAGACAGTGGTGCAACATATACAACAGGTAATACAGCACCTGTATCGCCAAGTGTGGGTGACAAATGGTTTGACACTGATGATGAAATATTATTTGAATACATCAATGACGGAACAAGTAATGTTTGGGTAGATACTACAAGTGCTTCAACAGGTGACAGCACAACAGGCGACTATGCTATTACAGGTAATTTAACAGCCGGTGGTAACGTAGCAACAGGTAATGTAACTGTTACAGATTCAACTATTTCAGCAACTGGTAATATTACAGGTGGTAATGTTATTAGTAGTGGTAGTATATCAGCCGGCGGAAACTATCTATCAAGTCAACCCTCATTTAGAAACCTTATCATCAATGGTGATATGAAGATTGCACAGAGAGGGACGAGTGCAGTTTCTGGTAGTCCTAATTTTCCAGTAGATAGATGGAGAATTGTGTCAAATCAATCTAGTAAATTTACAGCACAACAATCTAGTGATGTTCCTACTGGTCAAGGGTTTAAAAACTCAATAGTATTTACATCTTCATCTGCTTATACAGAAGCTTCAGGAGATTACTTTTTAGTTCAACATAGATTTGAAGGAAATAATATAGAACATTTACACTATGGTAATGCTAGTGCTAAAACAGTTACAGTTTCATTTTGGGTGAAGTCATCATTGACTGGTACATTTGCTGGTGCATTAAGAGATGGTGGTTCTTATACTACATCTTATATATTTGAATATACAATATCATCTGCTAACACATGGGAGTATAAAACTGTAACAATATCAGGACCAACAAGTGGGACATGGTTGACTGGCACTAGTGTTGGAGCTGAATTAGGTTTTGCGTTAGGTGGTGGTAGTGAGTTTAATGGCACTGCTAGTGCTTGGCAGTCTACTAATGATTTTATAACATCATCAGCAAATAGATTAGTAAATACAAATGGTGCTACACTGTACATCACAGGTGTGCAATTAGAAGTAGGTTCACAAGCCACCCCCTTTGAACACAGAATGTATAGTACAGAGTTAGCAATGTGTCAGAGGTATTTTTATATTGCTGATTCTTATCTTGGTGGTGCTCCAACTTATCCTACTATTGGTGCAGGTTACAATGTATCATCAACAGAAGCTAGAATTTCAATTCAATATCCTGTAATGATGAGAGCAAAACCAACATTATCCTACACAGGAACTTTATATGTATTAAATAGTGCTGGTAGTGGTCTAGCAGTAACCTCTATTGCCAGTAATTATGGTAACCCAATGTCAGCCATGGTTGCTTTTGGAGTAGCATCAGGATTAACACAAGGTCATGGGACTGTAGTAATTACTAACAATGGTTCTGGGCAAACATTTCAAGCGAATGCGGAGTTATAAATGACAATTACATATCAAAAACAACTTGGGTTTAATAACGATTTAATATCGCTTTCTAAAAAAGAAAATGGAGTGCAAGTTGCTTGTGTTCCAGTAGATGAAGCAAACACAGACTACCAAGAATATCTTGCTTGGGTAGCACTAGGTAATACACCAGAACCAGCGGACGAATAAATAGAATAAAGGATTAATATTATGGCATTTCCAACTTCACCAAGTAACGGTGACCAAACAACAATAAATGGTGTGTTGTATCAATACAACTCAACTAAAACTGCTTGGGTGCGTGTAGCAAACCCAGGGCTGGTTGCTGGTGGTGCAATATACGAAACTAGTCAGGTAATGTCTGAAAGTTACACAGTAGGTACAGGTAAAAATATAATGACGGTAGGACCTTTAACATTAAAAAGTGGTGTGTCGTTGACAATACCTTCAGGTTCTAAACACGTGGTATTATAGGGATAGCAAATGGCATCAACAATTAACGCAAAGACAACAGGCACAGGTGGTATTGAATATACTGCTGATGCCAGTGGCGAAATAGAATTACAATCTGATGGTGTAACCAAAGCCAAAGTTACAGCCAACGGATTACAAGATGCTAATGGTAACTCTCTTCGTGGTGGTAGTTTCCGTAACCTTATCATCAATGGTGATATGAGGATTGCACAGAGGGCAACGAGTGTAGCTAGTATTACTTCTAGTGGATATTATACATTAGACAGATTTGATATTGGTGGAACTACATTTGGAACATTTACTCAATCTCAAGACTCAGATGTTCCTACTGGACAAGGTTTTAATAAAAGTATTAAATTTTTATGGACTACTGCTAACGCTAGTTTAAGTGCTAATTCTTTTTTACAAATGCACCAAAGTATAGAAGGACAAAACTTACAACATCTTAAAAAAGGCACAGCAAACGCTGAATCTTTAACTGTATCTTTTTGGGTTAAATCTAATAAAACTGGAACATATATAATACGATTATCAGATATTGATAATACCAGAATGATATGTAAATCATATACGATTACCGTAGCAGACACTTGGGAAAAGAAAACATTGACATTTGTTGGAGATACTGTTAGTGCTTTTGATAATGACAATGGAAGAAGTTTAGATTTAACTTTTGGTTTATGTGCTGGAACAGACAATAGTTCTGGAACACTACAAACAACATGGGGAACTGATACTCCAGCTAATAGATTTGTTGGACAAGTTAACCTCGCAGACGCTGTAAATAATTATATCAACATCACAGGCGTCCAACTCGAAGTCGGAGAAGGTGCTAGTGACTTTGAACACAGAATGTATAGCCAAGAGTTAGCTATGTGTCAGAGGTATTATTATTTACATTGTGAAGGAACTTCAAGGGCAGTAGCAAATGGTGCTATGTATACAGCATCAGTAGCTTATGCAAACATCAAATTTCCAGTGAATATGAGAGCAGACCCAAGTCTTGAAGTTGCTTCAGCAACTAATTTTAGAGCCTTTGCGGGTAATGGTTTCTCCAATGCAACAGGTGTATCAATTTGGAGTCAAGGTGGTACAACAAACGAGTTTATATCTTTATCAGGATTATCTAGAACTCAAGGTCACGCTTGTTTTATAGACACAAATAATGCAGATTGTAAATTAGCATTTAGCTCGGAGTTATAATTATGGCTACATATAAATTAGTAAGAAATGAAGCATTACAAACAGTAAATCAAGTTAAAAAAATAATTAGCGATGATACATATACGCTTATACCATTTTCACAAGACAACACAGACTACCAAGAATACTTAGAATGGGTAGCACTAGGTAACACACCAGAACCGGCAGACGAATAAGGACAACACATGAGTAAAATATCATCAGGAACAACAACAGCAACCGGCTTAGTACAAACTTCAGATACCACAGGTAATCTAGAGTTGCAGACTAATAATGGCACTACTGCTGTTACTTTTGATACTAATCAAAATGCTAGTTTTGCAGGTGATATTTCTGTACAGGGCGGCAACTACCTATCAAGTCAACCCTCATTTAGAAACATTATCATCAATGGTGATATGCAAATATCACAAAGGGGAACTTCATTTTCAGACCCAAATGGTTTTACTTTAGATAGATGGAGATATGTAAAAAATGGTATATCTGGTGTTGTGGCTATAACTCAAGACACAGATACTCCTTCTGGACAAGGATTTTCAAAATCTTTAAAAATTGCTGTTACAACAGCAGATACCAGTATTGAAACATCTGAATTTGGAATTTTAACATATCTTATAGAAGGTCAACATCTTCAACATCTAAAATATGGCACATCAAATGCAAAAAAAATAACAGTTTCATTTTGGGTTAAATCTAATAAGACTGGAACTTATTGTGTCGCGGCACAAAAAATAGATGCAACAAGATATGACTATGTAATAGAATATACTATTAATTCAGCAAACACATGGGAAAAGAAAACAATTACTATTACTCCAGATAGTAATATTCAAGCAAGTGGTGGTGTTATTGATAATGATAATGGACTAGGTTTAGCATTAGCATTTCCTTTAGCTGATGCGGCAAATAGACAAGGCACAAACAATACTTGGAATAGCTCTTTTCCAGCAACCTCTACAAGCAATCAAGTTAATTTTTTAGACTCTACCTCTAACTACATCAACATCACAGGCGTACAACTAGAAGTAGGTGAAAACGTTACTCCCTTTGAACACAGACCATATGACGTGGAATTAGCTAGGTGTCAGAGGTATTTTCAATCTTTTGGTGGAAACAATGTAGCTGAAACAGTAGGGCAAGGTACTTCATTTAGCACAACGAATACTTATGTTTTAATTCATTTATTACAAACTATGAGGAGCGTTCCGTCACTTGGGTATAGTGCTGTGGGTGATTGGAGATTACATTATCCTGGAGTAACAGGGCAAGAAGCTACAGCTATGGCAATTGCTACAAATGATTCAAATAATACAAAAGTAATTGTTAATACAACAACAGCAACCAATGCTAGTATGGGTGGTGGAAAATGTATTCAATTAACGGCTGATTCTACAATTAGTGCTAGATTAACTTTTAGTGCGGAACTATAAATATGCAATATAAAATAATAAATGATGCTTATGGAAATGTTGGTTCAATAGAACTAACAAAAGAAGATAATACAAAAATATCTATCCCACTAGACCCAGCAAACACAGACTACCAAGAATATCTTGCTTGGGTAGCACTAGGTAACACACCAGAAGAGGCAGATTAATGAGTACAATAAAATCAAAAAAAGTTCAGATAGGTTATGATAGTACAAGTACTAATAACTTTACTATGTACCAACCAGCTACACCTGATGGTACATTAAGGATTGGTGTAGGAAATGCTGATAATCCTACAGAGGTAGGTCGATTTAATAGTAATGGTTATGTAGCAACCAATGCACCAGCGTTTAGTGCAAAAGCGGCTGTTGACCAATCATTTTCTACAAGCACTTGGACAAAAGTTGTATTAGGAACAGAAGAATTTGATACCGCTAATTGTTTTGATAATGCAACTAACTACCGTTTTACCCCAACTGTTGCTGGGTATTATAATTTTCAAGCTCATATAAGAATAAATTATAGTAGCACTGCTGGAGATACAATATTTGTAGCTGTATATAAAAATGGCAGTGAAGTAGGTAGAGCATCAAGATTAGGTGTGACTGGCAACTGGGGAGTATTACCTATATCTACTATGTGTTATATGAATGGTTCTACAGATTATGTAGAATTATATGTACAAAGCAATCATACAAGTAGTTTTGTGGATTACTTTTGGGGACAATCTAATAGCGGTTCTAAATTTCAAGGTTATTTAGTACAACAAGCATAAGGGAAAAAACATGACACTATACGATAAAATATTAGCAGTAAGATCAAACCTAACAGCAGACGACTTTGCACCTGACACAGGCACAATCGTTTTACAAAATGATAGCGATGGTCGAGGTGACTACATCAAAGAATGGAATCACCCTACTGAAACACAACCAACACAGGCAGAACTTGACGGAGTAGCATAATGACTATTAGTATCAAATCACCTACCAGTACCACAGGAGCTCTTCAGTTAAATGCAAGTGATGTACTGACTATAGAATCAGACAGAAGTGTTGATATTGATTCAGGCACACTCCATGTAGATGCTACTAATAATCGTGTAGGTGTTGGTACAAGTAGTCCTGGAAGTCCTCTAACAGTATCAGGTATATCTTCTTTAGGGGTTGACCAAGCAGATTATATTAATATTAGAGGTGGTGGTGGAACTGGAAGGGTAGAAACAGTTGGCACAAATACCAATATTAATTTAGCACTTTCTACTAAAGGCACTGGTGCATTTTATTTTTGGGGAAATGGTTATGGCAGTAATGCACTTATGACCATTGACCAATATTCAAATCTTAATTTAGGATATACAGCAGAATCAACAGTAAATTTTCAAGGGATGACAGCAGGGGCTTATGTTGATGTGAAACACCCTTCGTCTGCTAGTAGTGGATATGGATACATAAGATTTTTTTGGAACGGAAGTATAATAGGACAAATTGCACAAAATGGAACATCAGCAGTTTCATATAACACCTCATCAGACTATCGTCTAAAAGAAAATGTAGCACCTATGTCTGGTAGCATAGACAGACTAAAACAACTTAAACCAAGCACATGGTCATGGACACAAGATGGTTCTCATGGTGAAGGATTCCTAGCACACGAAGCACAGACAGTTGTACCTGAAGCAGTGACAGGAACTAAAGATGCTATGCGTACAGAGGAGTATGAAATTACTCCAGCAGTATTAGACGATGATGGTAATATAGTGACTGAAGCAGTTATGGGAACCAGAGAAGTGCCTGACTATCAAGGCATAGACCAATCTAAACTTGTACCATTATTAACAGCCGCACTTCAAGAAGCTATCACAAAGATAGAAGCATTAGAAGCAAGAGTTGCAACACTAGAAGGTAATTAGGAGTAACATATGAGCATAACAATTAACGGCGTTGGATTTGTAGAAAACTCAGTGACATTAGACACTGACTACACCTTAGGCATTAACAAGAATGCTATCACAGCAGGTCCTGTAGATATTGCTGATGGTGTAACCATTACTATCAGTGATGGATCAACTTGGACAGTATTATAATATGGCAACAACAATCAAGGGCACAGGCACAAGTACATTTGGTGGTGCTGTAGATTTAGGTTCTAATAACTTAACTACAACAGGTAATGCAGATGTTGGTCAGGTCATAACAGATGCACCAGCGTTTAGTGCTTATTTACCTTCTAATCAAACTATTTCATCTGCAACATGGACTAAAGTAACTTTATCATCAGAAGATTTTGATACAGCTAGTTGTTTTAATACATCAACATATCAATTTACTCCAACAGTTGCTGGATATTATTCTATTACTGGTGCTGTGAATGGAGGCGTTGGTGGAAATTTACAAAATTTCTTTGTTAGAATATCTAAAAATGGAACAGCAGTTACAGAATTTGGTGATGCTTATACATCAGCAAGTTTAGATGATGGATTTATAAGCCAGACAATATTAGTTTATTTAAATGGTTCTACTGATTATATGGAATTGTATGCTTATCAAACAGGAGGAGCAACTGGAATATATGGTAATTCTAATTCCGCAACAAGACTTTCAGGATTTCTAGCGAGGGCAGTATAATATAACAATGGAAGAAATATACCGCAAAGACTATGATGGTGAATACGTTATTCTTAATACAAAAATTAAAGATGGAAAACGTGTTAGTGAAAAAGAATGGGTTGACAATCCTATTGAAAATCAACACATCTCAGGTCGTGCCGCAGTTATAGCCAGTGGTGAATCACGCTCAACATTTCCAATCAAAAAACTAGAACGTCACAGAGGTGGATTACTAGGTCGTAAAAAACTTCAAACATATGGTACCGGTGAACTGCATAACGAAATGCAGGTAGACTTTTTTATTACATTTGATGAACGTAAACTACAAGAGTGTATTGATTCTAAATACACAGAACGTGCTACAGTGTATACATCAGCTAGAAAGTGTATTGAACATCCAGGTGAATTCTTTTTAGTACCACAATCAATGAAAGGTCGTACTGCTGTTGTAGCGGCGTGGTTAGCCTGCTTTGATGGACACAAAGAAATATTTTTACTAGGATTTGATGGACAGTTTTGTGAAGGGTATAACAACAATATCTACATTTCAGAAGACGATCCCAACAAACATAACACAGTAGAAGATCATAAGATGCGTCAACAGATGCTAGAACTTATGGAAACATATCCAGGTGTTGACTTTTATCATGTTAACACAGGACAACGCACCTATGAAGAATGGCACAATAGGCCAAACTTCCATCGCATGACATATCAAGAGTGGATCAGCTACTGCGACATATAATCATATAACTTGATAAATAGTTATATGGCACTTAACGGAATATCAACACAATCAACAAAACAACTCAAGCAAGAGCAGAAACTAGAGATCGCTGAAGCTAAACGCCAAGGCAAAACAGTTACTGCCAGTGCTGGTTCCTACTCCATCACGGGTAGCCTGGACAGCACACAAAACTATTATAGACAATTGAATGTCGAGAACATCAACCTCCTACCAACCAAGTATTCCAGCAACACAGTTGTTGACAACACAGTGGACGGCGGAGTGTTAACCTTAGGAAGACCATGGGGATCAGCCCCATTGGGCGTGTTGCCAGATCCAGTAGAAAACCCTGAAGAAGCGGTTGCTCCAACAACATTTGTAACCTTGCAGTTCTGGTATGACGGTGCTGACACTGATCAATTTGTTCCAAGTGCGACAGATGAACAAGACATAACACAATGGACTGACAAGTCTGTATTGGCACACAACGCTAACCCAAGCGGTGGTGCAACCAGACGTCCAAGTTATGAAAATACTGTTCCATTGAACGGCTATGGCTATCTAGAGTTTGACGGTAATGATCACTTGACTATTAACCCATTTACAGATTTACAAAGCCAACCAGGATTTACTATGTTTATAGTCAGCAAGTTTGTCGACACCACGGGCATCAAGCACCTGACAGACACTAACAGCGGTGACCTAAAAATGTTTGCTGACGGCACGGCTATGACAGTGGGTATGGAAGGAGTAACAGCCACAGTAGCCAGTGAAGCCAACACTAATTGGGCTATACACACATTGGCATTTGACGGTAGTCAGACTGGCAATGCCGCAAGATTGGCGTATAGAAAAGACAAGACTGCTAAAACATTATCATTCACAGGCACAGTTGGTGCAACAACCAACGCATCACAGACAACATTTGACCTAGGCAACGAGAACGGCGGCGGAGTAAAAGGTATGGAAGGCTACATAGCGGAGGCCATACTGTTCAAGAAGGCATTGACCTCCGCAGAGATACAGAACATCGAGAACTACTTGAGCAACAAGTGGGGCCTATAATAAGTTAAGTTAGACCAGACTCGATAGTTTTAACTTTACTCTGAATTTCATCAACATTAATAGTAGCAAAGAAACCTGGATGTAAAGGCTTAGGTATTTCACCTGAGGTTATCCAAGTATAACCATAATGTTCATTGTTTAAGGTAGGAATAAATTCTTCTTCTAATAATCCAAAGAATGTATGATAGACAAACTTGTTGTCTGGTGATGTAAAATGTTCTATAGGTATTAGTTTAACAACAGCAGGATAACTGCCAAGTTCTTCTTGACACTCACGTTGAATAGCATCTAATAGGCTTTCACCAGATTCTACTTTGCCACCAGGAAGTCCCCAAGTGCCTGGATGCTTAGGATCATTTCTTAGTAGATAAAGATATCTGTTTGTTGATTTACTGTAAAGCCAAATGCCTACAGCATTTATAGTACTAGACTCCATTCGCCGCCCGGATATAAACCTTGATAGCTTTTAGTCCAACTAGTGCCATCCCATTTATATTGAATACTCGTTGTTAAATTGCTTACATATTGTTTAGTGTTGTTAGCACTGGCGTCGAAAGAAACTGCCCAATTTGAACCATCATATTCAATGATGTCGTTGGCTGAAGCAACAATATCACCCCAGGCATCTGAAGCATCTGTATTGGTTGCATCACCTATTGCTTCTAATAATAGATAACGTTGTCCACTTACTGCCGCGGCAAGTCCTGCACCTGGACCACTTGTGAGTGGGTCAATAACTGCTGTAACTGCTGTTAGTGTATTAGTTGGTGTTGTATCTGCGTCAATAGTGAATAATAAAATACTATCATCACTTGGATGGAAAGCTACAGTACCTACAACTTCTGATTCTGTACCAGGTATTGTTAGTCTAATTTGACTAATACCAGCACGTAGTTCACCATATACATCAACCAGACTAGGCCAATCTGCTGTGGATGTTTGTATTTCGGCAGGGTTTAGCGTATCTTCGTTGGCTTCAATATCATTGTGTTTAAGCAACTGTAATTGGTTGTTTACTAGCACAACTTGATACCCAAATGGTGTAATTTTTTGACGTGTACCTAATAGTAAATCATCGTTAACTAACGCCTCTCTGGCATCGCCGTTAGAGTCAAATACTGATGCAATAATTTTATGAACCACACCCATTTTAGTAACTCTAGCAGGAGGACTAATCCAAATTGGTAAACTAAATGTTAGTGTAGTAATATCAATAGCAGTTTCTGTATTCATTGGTATTGAACGTGAACTCCAGTTAGTGCCTGTTAGTTCAACCACTGATAATGATGTCCAATCAATATAATTGTCTGTTGATTGTATTTCTAAACTTGGATTAAACAATGTTAATACTTGTTCAAGTACTTGTAGTTTCATTGTTGTATTTGATGTCCATATATCTAAATTAATTGTTAGGTTATATGGTACTGGCATAATACGTTCTACTGTAAACGCATTACCCTGTGTTTGTTCGTATGTTTGTGTGGTGTCATCCCAGGTACGCTGTCTAAATACTTTTTTATCTACAAAAGTGGGATCTTGCATTCTATCTCTAGCATAATCCATTGCTGTAATATAGAATGTCATCATTGGTGTATTAGGCATTTTATTTGCTGAGTTATCAGACATAATAACACTAGCCTGTTTACTAGCATCACCATAACGCACAGGTATTCTGGCATAAGTAGGTGCACCTGACTCATCTCGACCATACTCAACTTGAAAGTTACTAAAGATTCTTGTAAATTGTAATAAGAATCTTCTTATCTGTTCATCATAAAAGAAACTCTGTAATGCCATTAGTTATCCTTTGTAGGCTTGAGCAAGTCTGATAGTGATTGACGACTTGGAACTGTGCCTCTGTCTGTTGTTGTAATATTTTGTGAGTTATTAACAAATCCACTACGCTGTGTTTTATTATCGCTACCAGGAGTAAGATCAGTTCTAACGCCATCTTCAACTTTAACCCAACGCACTCCATCATAACGGAATAATCTATTAGGGAAGTAGTCTAGTCTTAATGCGTAATCACCTGTGTCTGGGTTACTAGGAAACGCAACACCCGATGTTACTGATTGTGCATTAGGCGGAATGTTATTACCTGTTAAGTAACCTACTAGGTAACCATCTGCTTTAGGTGTAGCATCAACATCTGATTCGTCAGTTTCGTTAGTGCCAACTACATAAAAACCTGAATTATCATAACCACTTTGTGGTACTTCTGCTTCTGCTTGTTGTAGAATAGCATCATTGATTTCAATATTTTTCTTCTTCTGACTTACAAAGTCTTCAATGGTACCTGCACTTGGATTGTCTGGATCCATTGGCTTGTTAAGAATATCATTGTATTCTTGACTTGCTGTAAGTGGTGTTAATTTAACACGCCATAAGTGTGGTAGCCAAGTTTGTGAAAAACCTTCAGATGCAAAACTTGCATCTTGTACTACATAATATCGTGGTAGTGCTTTAGGACCCGATGTGTCTAAGGGATGATAATCTTTTAAGTTAGGAAACTCAAGTACGTCGCCAGCCATAAGTTTACGACCTAAGGTGTCAACCATATCGTTGTAATGGAATGTTACAAATACTGTGTCGCCGTTTAAGAATAAACCAAACTGTGTAAGATCAAAATCAATATCCTGTGCATTATATACGCCACGCATGATGTATATGCTATCATCATATTCACGATCTCTATTTTCTAAAAACAATAGATCTTCAATAAACAGTGGATTAGATTCATCATATAACGGTCTAGTAGCATCTTCATTGTCTCTAGTTGCTGAATCACCTACAGTTTTAGGACCAAGGTATTTGTGTACATACAAATCTAGTCCACCAACAGTATACATTTCTCTGATTGTGTTATCTAAGAACTTGTAATCATTTGTTTTATTTGGTCTATACAGACTTAATTTTGGCATTTCTGTTTCCTATTTTGTATTATTTATCGTCTTTTAGCACCTTGACAATAAATCCAAAAAGTATTATAATATAAGAAATTTTAGTATACACTAACAAGATGGATAAAATACAATCATCGTTGGACTGGCAACGTCTAAGACAGCAGTTAGAACAAAAAATCAACGGTTTTGACTATAAAATTCGAGAAGACTTATATATAATGTTAAAAAATGCAGATATACTAATAACTGAATTAAGTATAGAAGAAATTGAATGCCGTAGACAACACAAACCTACCAAGCGTTTTTTAGAAAAATTAGATGAAACAAATATTATGATAAATGACATTAACAAAATGATAACCATGGGAGCATTACTTTGAACACAGCCATTAAGAAAGCAAAAGTATCTATAGAAGATAAAAAGCATTATGGCGAAGAAAGATTATTTGATGCTCAACCCACTCCTGAGAATAGAAATATTGAGCTCAGTAGCAGAACCTATTGGTATAATTACACACAAGACAAAAAAACAGCTAAGAAATGGTTAGTAGAATGGCTTGAGCTTAATAAGCATAAAGATTTAGCCAAATCTATTAGCAAAATTAAAGACGTTTGGACACCAATAACCAGTGGATGGTATTCAAGAATGTCTATGGTTGGCCTTGAACTAACAGACCACGAAAAAGAACACATCTTAAAGGCCAGTCATGCCGCAATAGTAAACAGTCAACGATCAGCTGATGCTGACGATGACGCAGAAAAAGAAAAACCCAATAGACCAAACATACAAGAAATTATGATTGGCAAAGCACATGACGCCGCTGGTGAAATTGACGAGATATGGGACAAGTATCTTGAAGGTACCATTAAAGCCAGTGAAAAGCCTGAAGGTATTAGACAGATATTAGCCAGTTATAATATTCTGGCACAGCACGTTTCTATAATAAAAGATATGTGGATTAGACAGAAAAAAGAATTAGAGGAGGCTATAGCCGACATAGACGCTGATTTAAGCGAGGGCTATGCTTGTTATACTAAGACCCAGCAGAAGAACATGATCTCGTACTGTACAGCGATTATAGCAGAATTAGACGCATATCATCAGAGTAAGAAGGCCAAGACTGGCGTTAGACGTAAAAAACCTGTAAGTCCTGAGAAGCAAGTTTCTAAATTAAAACACCTACGTAGATATGATGAGCTTAAATTAGAAACTGTTGAACCAACAAGAATACTTAAAGCAAGTGAGCTTTGGGTATACAATGTTAAAAATCGTAAACTACAATACTATGTTGCTGACGAATACGCCAAAGTGTTTGCAGTCAAAGGCACAAGTATCCTAGGCTTTGACACTAACAAGTCAAGTCAAAAAACCTTGCGTAAGCCACAAGAATTTTTAAAAGAGTTGCGTATGGCAGGCAAACCAGATAGTCGTAAATTGTTTGATAATTTAAAAACTACAGGCACAGCAGTCAACGGTCGTTTCAACGAAAACTTAATCATCATTAAAGCAACTTAATCAATACTCTGCCGAGTTGATAAATACTATTAACGGAGAACTATAAATGGCAGATTTAACTACATTAAAAGATGAACTATTCAACTATGTTGAGAAACGCCTTGGTGGCGGTATTGTTGACGTTGAATTAGATCCTGATCACTATGAAGTAGCATACAGTAAAGCATTAACTACTTACAGACAAAGAGCTCAAAATGCCTATGAGGAAAGTTATGCTGTTTTAGAAATGCAAGAAAATCAAAACACTTACACACTTCCGCAAGAAGTTAGTTCAGTTAGACAAGTGTTTAGACGTACTATGGGAGACGCTACAGGCCCTTACTCATCAAGTTTTGACCCATTTAGTTCTGCAACATTAAACGTTTATTTGCTAAACTATTCATATGGCGGCGGATTAGCAACATATGATATGTACACTCAATACGTTGAAATGGCCGCAAGAATGTTTGGTGGCTACATGAATTATACATTTAATCCTGTAACAAAACAATTAAATCTAGTTAGGGATCCTAAATCATCAGGTGAAAAAATATTACTTTGGACATATAACTTAAAACCAGAAATTATTTTACTACAAGACAATGCTATGAAGCAGTGGTTAAGAGATTATACATTTGCCGCAAGTAAAATGATCATAGGTGAAGCTAGAGAAAAATTTGCTTCAATTGCTGGTCCACAAGGTGGTACTGCTTTAAATGGTTCTGCACTTAAATCAGAAGCACAAGCAGAAATGGACAGACTAATTGACGAACTAGCAACATACACAGACCACTCACAACCACTTACTTGGGTAATTGGTTAATGAAAATATTTGAAATTATTGGTGAAGGCCAAATCTTTGCACGTACAGGCAAAGGTGGTGCTGGTGGTTCAGCCAAGGTTAAAATGAAATGGCGTTGCGATACTGGTCCAAGAGCTGGTCGTATTGTAGGCAAACCATCAGACTGTGGTGGTGCCATTGATGTAAAAAAACGTGCTCAAATGAAAAAAACACGTGCCAGAACTAAAGTAAGACAAGCACGTAGGGCTAAAAAAACTAAAAAACTAAATGTAGCAAGTCGTATTATGCAGGCGTTAAATCAGTTTCATCGTAGAGACTTACAAAAACGCACACAATCAAAAAGACGCAAACCAACAGACCCGTTTAAAAAACGTGCTTCTTATCCAAAACGTCCAACACGTCCTCAACGTAAACCAAAAAAGTTTAAATAGGTTGACTTAATATTCAACTGGTAGTATAATACTAGTATGGATTTAATGATTGATATAGAAACACTAGGCACAGGCCCAGACGCTATGATTATGACTATAGCGGCTCAGGTATTTGACCCATTATCTACAGGATGGCCTGACAGACACTTTTATGCTAGAGTAAGTACAGATAGTCAGCCAAATCGTAAAGTTGATGATACTACCATTGAATGGTGGGCAACACAAGGACCTGAAGCACAGCGAGAAGTGTTTGAAGAAGTAGGTAGAAGAGATTTACACGACTGTTTAGACGAACTTGGTAAACTGATATGGCAAAGTGATCGCATATGGGCAAATGGCATTTGTTTTGACATGAACATATTAGAACATGCTTTTAAAGAACATGGTATCCCTTTACCGTGGAAGTTTTATCATGTGCGTGATGCTAGAACTGTTTATGCTCTTTGGCCAGATTTACCTCAACCCAAGTCAGCTAGTCATCATGCACTAGATGATTGCAAACGACAAATTACAATGCTACAAGACTGTATCAAACACTTAGGGATAAACAAACTAAAATGATCATAGCAATTAGCGGACTTATAGGATCAGGTAAAGATACTGTCGCAGACTATCTTGTTAACTTACACGAGTTTAGAAGAGAAAGTTTTGCAGGTAACTTAAAAAATGCTATGTGCGAAATATTTGGTTGGGACCGTGAAATGCTGGAAGGACGTAGCAAATCAAGTCGCGAATGGAGAGAACAAGTAGATGAATGGTGGGCAAAACGGCTAGGCATTCCACATCTAACTCCACGTTGGATTTTACAGCACGTTGGAACAGATGTTATCCGTGGACAATTTCACGATGATATGTGGTTAGCAAGTTTAGAAAACAAACTACGTAAAACAGATGATGATATTGTTATTAGCGATGTACGTTTTAAAAACGAAGTTAAAATGCTAAAAAGTTTAGGTGCTGTCTGCGTCCAGGTAGTTAGAGGTAAAAGACCAAATTGGTATACCGAAGCAATCAAAGCAAATACCATTTCAGATAAATTAGTAGTAGCAAACGCAAGACAAAATTTAGAACATGTGTATAAAATTCACCGTTCGGAATACGATTGGGTTGGTACAGACTTTGATGCTACTTTAGATAATAATGGATCAATGGATGATTTGTATGCTCAAATTGAAAAACTATTGTCTGTTAGGAATCTGGAGCAAGATCTCCAGGCTTCCATGTTGAATCCTGCCTCTGTATAATCACACCACAATTTAAACAAACCGATCTTAAATTAATTAATTCGTTATTGTTTAAGTTTCCATCTATATGGTAGACTTGTATTTGACTACCGTGCTTTGCTCTAAAACTACAAATATCACAGTTTAATTTTTTCTTATATCCTTTGATTAACCACCTAGGTGTAGGTGTTTTAATTTTACGATGTTTGTTTATGCAGATCGCACAACGGCTACGGTAATGTGTCTTACCTTCCTTCTTATAGTTAATAGCGGCTGGGTGATGGTTACAAGCCTTGCATATAGGGCGATTCATGTAGGTATTTATAGCAAAACCTTTGCAAAGGCACTTTAAACAGGCAGTTTTAGGGCTAATAGCATAAATATTCGTAACAGTTAAAAGAACTGATTTATACAAGAGGAAAAATATTATGGCATTAGTATCCCCAGGCGTAGAAGTAAGTATAGTTGACGAAAGTCAATACTTACCTTCCGCATCAAATTCGATTCCATACATGCTTATCGCAACAGCACAAAACAAGATAAGTGGTACAGGAACTGGCGTAGCTTCAGCAACAACTGCGGCTAACGCAAACAAAGTACAATTAATTACTAGCCAAAGAGAATTAGCAACACTATATGGTAATCCATTCTTTTATTCAACGACAAGTGGTACTCCGCTTAACGGTTATGAATTAAATGAATATGGTTTATTAGCGGCTCACTCAGTGTTAGGTGTTTCTAACAGAGCTTATATTCAACGTGTTGATATTGACTTAGCAGGCTTAACAGCAAGATTAACTCGTCCAGCAGGCGATGCAGACGATAACTCATATTGGTTAGACACTACAGAAACAGAATGGGGTCTATTTGAGTGGAGCAAAACAACAGGTAAATTTACAAACAAAAAACCAATAGCTATTACATCAACAGATGATGTAACAGCAGGTGTGCCTAACTCATCAGTTGGTGCAATTGGTGATTATGCTGTTGTTACAACAAACGCATCAAACCCTGTCTACTATAAAAAATCAGATAACACATGGGTGTTAGTTGGTTCAGACGATTGGCAAAATGCTCACTACTCAGTGCAAAGTAGTACAACAAACCCAGTGTTAACAGGTGGTCATACTTTAGTGATTAATGGCACAACTGTTACTTCAACAGGTACTACAGTTACAACATTAGCGGCAGAAATTAATTCAAATAATATTACAGGTATAACAGCCGCGGCTGTTAACGGTAAGTTAGAAATTTATGCTGACTCAGACGTAACTCCAGAAGGTTCATCAGCAGACGGCGCATGGACTATTGCTAACGGTACAGGTACACTGTTAACAGATTTAGGTATTACAGCAGGAACATATTACGCTCCTGAATTTGTACAAGGAAAACACACAGAATTACCACGTTGGAAAACAACTGATACTGCTCCAAGACCAACAGGATCTTTATGGCAGAAAACAACTTCAGTTAACCAAGGTGCTAACATTGTTGTTAAACAATATGATGTAAACACAGACTCATGGGCTACATTAACAGTTCCTTTATATGCTGATGATGCCACAGCAAACAAAGAACTTGATGCCGCTGGTGGCGGTAGAAACATTTCAGCAGGTGTTGTATACGGCTACTTAGATTGGTCAGAAAACTACACTGCTACATTAAAATTACATGTACGTTCACAAACAGGTGACACAGTAGCCACATCAACTGTAGTAAGTCCTACAATGACAAACGCTGACGCATTTACTATTTCAGCAAGTGTTAAAGGTTCAACTACAATGTCAACTCCAGTAACTGCTACACTATCAGGTACTACTATTGCTGACTATGCGGCGGCATTTAATGCGGCTAACGTTGCTAATACAGTTGCTAGTGTAACAGATGGTTACTTAACAATCAAACATACACAAGGTGGAGTAATTAAAATTACAGACACAGTTGGTACACCAACACAGGATGCGTATGGCGTAACTGGTATTTCACAATTATCAGGCAACATGAGATCATCAGCAGATCTTCTGAGTGTAATTATTTCAAACTGGAATACATTAACATATGAAGCAAAAGGTTCTGAACCAACACAAGATCCAGCAAATGGTACAAAATGGTACTATTCAGCAATTGATGAAGTAGATGTTATGATACATGATGGTTCAAACTGGAAAGGTTATAGAAACGTAACTAATGATGTACGTGGGTTTGATTTATCAAATACCAATGCTAAAGGTATCCAAGTTGGTGCAAGTGCTCCTACTACACAAAACGATACTGCTAAAACAGCATTAGCATACGGTGACTTATGGTTAGATACTTCAGATTTAGAAAACTATCCATTAATTAAACGTTGGGAGGCTGTTGATGGTACAGATCAATGGGTAACTATTGATAACGCTGATCAAACAACTGAAAACGGTATTGTATTTGCAGATGCTCGTTGGTCAACAGCAGGTACAGTTGATCCTATTACAGGCGACATAGCAACAATTACTGCGTTAACAACAAGTAACTATTTAGATATTGATGCACCAACTCCAGCATTATATCCAGCAGGTACATTGTTATTCAATACAAGACGTTCAGGTTACAACGTTAAAGAATATAAAGTAAACTACTTTAACAGCACAACATTCCCTGATGATACATTACCATCACAGAAAGATGCATGGGTAACTGTTTCAGGAAATCGTGCAGATGGTTCACCATACATGGGCAGAAAAGCACAACGTCAATTAGTTGTAGCGGCTCTTAAAGCAGGTATTGACACAAATACAGCAATCCGTGAAGAACAAAGAGACTTTAACTTATTAGCATGTCCAGGTTATCCTGAATTAATGCAAAACATGGTGCTATTAAACAACGACAGAAACAACACTGGTTTTGTTGTTGGTGATACACCGTTTAGATTGTCAGACAATTCAGAAGAAATAATTAACTGGGCAACAGACGCAGGCGGTTTAGGAACTGATTCAGAAGACGGTTTGGTTACTAACGATCCATATGCGGCTGTGTTTTACCCATCAGGTAGAGCAAACGACTTATCAGGTAACTCAGTGGTTGTTCCAGCATCACATGCGATGTTAAGAACAATTATTAGAAATGACGAAATTGGTTATCCATGGTTAGCACCGGCTGGTAACAGACGTGGCTTAATTGATAACGTATCAGCATTAGGTTATGTTGACGCTCAAACAGGTGACTTTGTACAAGTTGCTAACAGAGAATCAGCAAGAGATACATTATACGAAAACAGAGTTAATCCACTAACATTTATTCCAGGTAGTGGTTTAACTAACTATGGTAACAAAACTGTTGCAGGTGCTTCATCAGCACTAGACAGAATTAACGTGTCACGTTTAGTTGCTTACTTACGTAAGAAACTTGAAGCAGTTGGTAAAAACTGGATGTTTGAACCAAACGACAAGATCACACGTGATGAAGTTAAAGGTGCAATTGAGCAACTATTAAACGATGTTACTGCTAAACGTGGTATTTACGATTACCTAGTTGTTTGTGATGAAACAAACAACACACCAGCACGTATTGATAGAAATGAACTTTATATTGATATTGCTATTGAACCAACTAAAGCAGTTGAGTTTATTTATATTCCAGTAAGAATTAAAAATACTGGCGATATTGAAGCAGGTAATTTATAAAATAGTATAATCATTATATACGCAGATAATGGCACTTCGGTGCCATTTTTTGTGATTGTCAGATGATAAATATTAGCATAACCAAGAAGGAGATTTAAAAATGGCGGTTTCATCTTTAACAAGAATGACTGTTCCTTTAGCGAGTGATCAGAGTGCTAGTACACAAGGCTTATTAATGCCTAAACTCAAATATCGCTTCAGAACGGTATTTGAAAACTTTGGTGTATCAACACCAAGAACTGAAATGACAAAACAAGTTATTGACTTTACTAGACCTGAAGTTAGTTTTGACGATATCACTATCGATCTTTACAACTCAAAAATGAGAATGGCTGGTAAACATACTTGGGGTGATGCAACAGTTAATTTACGTGATGATGCAGGCGGTAACGTTGCTAAATTAGTTGGCGAACAATTACAGAAACAATATGACTTTATGGAACAAGCTTCTGCTTCAGCAGGTATTGACTATAAATTCCTAACACGTTGCGAAGTATTAGACGGTGGTAATGGCGCTAACGAACCAGTAGTTTTAGAAACATGGGAACTATATGGTTGCTATTTAACAACAGTTAACTATAATGACTTATCATACAGTGAGTCAGCACCAGCAACAGTTACACTAAACATTAGATTTGATAACGCAGTACAAACACCACTAGGTAGTGGCGTAGGTGTTGGCGTTGGTAGAGCACTAGGTTCAGTAGTAACAGGCTAATATAAATGGCAGGCTTCTTCGACAACGTTCTGAAGGGGTTCCTGGGTAGCGACTACTTAAAAGATTACAGGCACGCCAGCAAGACCTTTAGGTCAGCTGGCTATGCTAACGCACCTAGACTCAAATTCCTCTTCCATGTGTATTTCAATATTAATACAACTGAAATACCTGGGTTAACCAAACTTTTTGGTGCCAGAGATAGTTCACGAATAAGTGTTCTTACAAAAACAGTACAATTACCAAGTTATACGTTTGATGTTGATACATTAAATTCATATAATAGAAAACGTAACGTACAAACAAAAATCAATTACGAACCAGTACAGATTGAATTTCATGATGACAACAGTGATATAGTAAGATCATTATGGTTTAGTTACTACAATTACTTTTATAAAGATCCTAGTCAGGGCTATGGTGGTAATCAATCAACACAATCAACAAATACAAATGCAGGTTCATCAATGTCAAACTTCTTAAACGGGCTTTTACCTATTGACTTAGGTAGAGTAATGGGAGAAACTAGTGCATTTAGCGGCCCTGGTAACTCAGCAGACCAAAATGCAAGAGACATTTATGCTCCAGATAGAATTGGTAACGACTGGGGTTATATTGGCGAAGGTGTTAGTGGTGCCCGTAATAAGCCACAGTTCTTTAAAGATATTACAATTTATGGATTCAACCAACACAGTTTTGTTTCGTACACACTAGTAAATCCTATTATTACAGACTTTAGACACGACACTTATGATTATTCAGCAGGTGGCGATACAATGACTAACTCAATGTCGATCAAGTATGAGTCAGTCAAGTACGGTAGTGGTGCTATTGGTACAGGTCAAGTTCCAGGCTTTGGAAGTCAAGAACATTATGATACCGAACCAAGTGCATTAAGTCGTCCAGGCTCTACTAACTCCTTCTTTGGCCAGGGCGGTTTACTAGATGCAGGTGTTGGTGCATTTGAAGATTTAAGTTCAGGTAACCTATTAGGAGCCGCGGCAAAAGCTGGACGTGCAATTTACACTTATAAAAATATGGATAGTCCTGGTGACACATTTAAAGAAGAAGTCAATCAAGAAGTAAGAAATACTGTTAAAAAAACTACAGGAAATCCTGTTTCAGGCGGCACAGTGTTTCCTATTAAACAAACAAAACCAGCAACAGTGGCCACAGTAGGTGTAAAAACTGGTTCTAACCCATCACCAGGAGGAACGCAAACACCAAAAACTACAGACAATGTAACAAGTAACGGTCAAAATGTTGGCGTAGCTACAGCAGTTAACAATCCTGTTGTAGGTCAAGATCAACCAAAAGTAGCCGCACTAGTAACAGAAAAAGATACTTTTGTTGATAGCTCTACTAAAATAACAGGGCAATAATTTTAAAGGTTAAATATAAACATGGGAACAGTTAACGTAAAAAAATCAACGTCTGATTCATCTTATTTAATCTTTGACAATTTTTATAAAAAAGAAATCAAAGTAAACCCTAACGAATATGATATTGTTAGAGGATTCTTTGCACAAACATTTCGTGATGCAAAAATTGCTGATGATTTTACAGCAGTGTTTTTTCAAATTGCAACAGGTTACGAAAAACCACCACTAGAACTTTTAGAAGAATTCAAAGGCCAAGACGGCGTTACTGTGAATGCTACTCTAGCATACTATCTTAATGGATTAAGATCAAAGTCAACTCTTATTGGTGTCAGTGTAGTTCAACAACCTAATTACTATGCCGCCAGAAATGTGCAGGTATAGTAAATGGCCAAATTTCACAAAGGCAAATTTACTGTAAAAAACCCAGAAAAGTTTGTAGGTAGTAGAATGCCTACATTCAGATCTAGTTGGGAAAGTGCTTTCATGCAATTTTGTGACAGTCATCCTAGTGTAGTCAAATGGGCTAGTGAATGCGTTAAAATCCCCTATATACACCCGTTTACAGGTAAACAGACAAACTACATACCTGACTTTTTAGTTCAGTACCAAGACAAAACAGGTAAATTAATAACAGAGCTGGTAGAAATTAAGCCTAAGAATCAAAGTATTATAGAAAGTAAAAACCAGAATCGTAGACTAGCAGAAACTGTAGCAATTAATCATGCTAAATGGGAACAGGCCGCTAAGTGGTGTAAACAAAACGGACTACGTTTTAGAGTAGTTACAGAAGAAGATATTTTTAGAAGTGGTGCAAGATAATGACAAAAAAACTAGAAGAAATTTTTAATTTAGATACTAACGAAAAGGAAGATAGTATTGATGTTACTGAACCTCTACCTCAGGAGACTAATGGCAAACCACAACTTCCACAAGAAACACTTTCAAATATAGAAAAAATTGAAGATGCACTACCTGCTGTTAAAGGGCTAGAAGCCGGCGATGGCGAAATGGATGAACTAGCTGAACTTGCTAAATCATCGTACAAGGACTTAATGGATTTGGGTATGAATGTGGATAGTCGCTTTTCGTCAGAGATTTTTGGTGTTGCTAGTGGGCTATTAGGACATGCTATCACAGCAAAAACAGCAAAACTAAACAAAAAGTTACGTATGATTGATCTACAACTTAAAAAAGCACAGCTAGATCAAAAAGAAAGACAGCTTACACATAAAAAAGGTGAAGAAGTTGAAGAAGGGCACGGTCATATACTTGATCGTAACGAATTACTAAAAGAGTTACTTAGAAAAGATGACCCAAAAGAGTAATAGTAGCATAAATACTATCAATAGGGGAATATGAAATTATGAATAAAACATTTAAACAATATTTAACAGAGTCGACACAAACGTACTCATATAAAATTAAAGTTGCAGGCGGCTGTGATGCTGACTGTATCAAACACATGGAAGAAAAGTTAAGCCGTTATGACATTATTAAAATGACTGAGCCTAAGACTACTCCAGTAATGGAAGATCCATTAGACTTTCCTGGTACAAAAAACATGGAAGTTTGTATGTTTGAAATTGAACTAAACTATCCAGCATCAGCAGATGAACTTTACGCATTAATTGAAGAATGCTCACGTAAACCTAAGTCACAAATTAAAGTTATCACTAAACACTTTGCTGATAGTTGGGAAAACAATGAAGGCAGTGAACCAGAAGAAGGCCCACTGTTAGAAAAAGAGTATCCTGAAGAAACTAAAGAACAAAAAGAAGCAAAAGAAAATCACGCTAAGCCAGAAGATGCAATAGAAAATGCAGGTGACGCAAAATTTGAAGTAGCAGGAGGCGCAACCCCTAAAGCCGAAACTACTAACGACTTACCTCAGGGCGATAAGAGTCCAGTGGGTAGTACTAAAAATAAAAAGCCTGACGTAAAGTCAGCGGCTAGATAAGAGGACAAACCCATGGCAAACGAAATGTATGATGTTTTAGAAAGATTAAAAGCAATTGAAAACCCAACAGAAGATCAACAGGCGGCAATTAAGTCTGCTGAAGCAATGACAACTGCACCTGCTCCGGCTGAAGCAGTTGAAACAACAGTAACTGGTGACAATGTGTATACAGAGTATGCACCAAGTGAGCCAGCTGACTATGCTAAACTAGCAGGTGTTCCGACACTAGCAGTACAAACTGAGCCTACTAACGAGTCAGTAGAAGCTGAAGAAGAATCAATTACAGAAGCACAAAGTCCAGCACAGAAAGCGGCTTTTCAGAAAATGTTAGATGCTAAAAAAGGCAAAACAGAAGATAAAGACGAGGACGAGGACGAGGACAAAGAAGAAGTAGAAGAGTCAATTGATGTGCATGAAGATGATGCACAAGAAGAAGAAGTAATTTCTGAAGGCCCAACACGTAAAGATTTTCAAATGGTAGCAGACTTAATTAAAAATGCTGAACCAGCTAAGAAAGCAGAACTAGCACAACATCACGCAGATGTTTTTGCTAAACAAAATCCACGCTTTGACAAAGAAAGATTTATGGCGGCGTGTGGTATTGAAGAATCAGTAGAAGCAGATGAAAGCATTTTAGAATACTATGATCCAAATCATGTATCTGACATTATTAAAAAGCATGAAGCAAATGGTCATGAAGTTGAAATGGATCCATACAAAGATGATGAAGCAGGTTTTACTGTTACATTTAAAGATGGTTCACGTAGACACTATCACTATACACAAAAAGGTACTAAAGTTACATCATTGGAACCAGTAGATGCAATAGTTGACCCAGATGCACCTAAGAGAGAGCGTGGTCGTCCTAAGAAGGAAGGTATTGAAGAAGTAGAAGTAGATGAATTAACAAGACAATTTGAATCAAAACTTGCTGATTTACTTCCTGCAGAAGAAGTAGTTACAGAAGCAACACAAATTAATGAAAGTGTACAACTAACACAATCAATTGATGATCAAGGCAATGAGTCAGTAAACATTAATGCTCAGGGCGATCACGTTGATATGGTTAAACAACTATTAGCACTATCGGGTATGCGTTCAGATGGTTATAAAGAATATAAACCAGAAGAAGAACACGAGGAAGTAGGAGAAGAACTTGCTAATTCACCTGATCCTAAATATGCTGATGTTGACACACAGTTAAACAAACAGTCAGGTGGTTTAAATGGTCCTAAAGACAAGTCAGCACTACGTGGTGACAGTGTTAAACTACACGACAGCAAAGAGTTAGAAGAAAGCCTTTTAGACTTATACAAAGAATACAAAGGTTAATACCATGCTTGTTCGTGAAGTATTAGAACGACCTAACACAATAGAACAAGCGTTCCAGTATCACATTGACAAAAATATTCCTATCAGGGAGAATATATTTCGCCCTGGTAGCGATAATTACTTTGCGTTGTTTAACTATGCTAGACAGCAGATCAAAGAAGGTAACTACACACCAGACTGGGAAGATCAGGACTTATTAGAATCAGATATTGGCCAAGTTGTTACTCTTAAAAACGGATACAAAGTACCGTTAGATCAACCATTTGCAGATGATGCTATATCTGAAGCAGAATACCAAGGTAAGAAAGTAGAACTTAATAAACCTAAACGTGGTGGATCTAAGAAGTTTTATGTCTACGTTAAAAATCCTAAAACAGGTAAAGTTAAAAAAGTTAGTTGGGGCGACACAACTGGCTTATCAGTTAAGTCGGGTAATCCAGAAAGAGTAAAATCATTTGTTGCTAGACACAACTGTAAACAAAAGAATGATAAAACTAAAGCAGGCTATTGGGCTTGTCGTACACCAAGATATAAAAGTTTAGGAGTTAAAGGTGGTCAGTGGTGGTAACAAACCATACTTTGAAACACGTTTAGATAATACTATCTACAGACGGTTTGAAGGAACTGTTGAAGAAACAGATTTAGCCTGGCATCGTGATGCTAATGACAGACAGATAAAAGTAATAGAAGGACAAGGTTGGCAATTACAGTTTGATAACGAATTGCCGGTTGAACTAGAAGAGAATGAAACATATTTTATTGCTAGTGAACAATATCACAGACTAATAAAAGGTCAAGGTGAATTAGTTTTAGAGATTATTGAAGAAGAATGAGAGCTAAACAGTTTATTACAGAAAAAAATCATAAAGGTAAAATAATACCTACGCATGATGCCGCATCACCGGGTGCGTTGACTTCTACAAATGCAGATAGATATTATGGCCTATATCGTGCCAGTATGCTAATGGGTCGCTATCCAGAGGCATTAGATGACATTGATATTGAATCAGCCATGGGTAACAAAATGTACATTGGTACATATACCGAAGAAGAAGCAGAAATGTATCGAGAAGCATGTAAAGCATTAGGTATTCCAGTGCAGGACATGATTAAAGGTCCTAGTAGTGAACCTGAAGACACAAACAAACAATCAACCGTTCAACCTTTTAAAGGATATCCTCGATGAAATGTGAACACTGTGGTTGTTCCGCACACTGTGGACAATCATGCACAGAATGTTGGGAGTGCCCAGATTGCTATTGTAAAGACTGCGATAGCGATGATGAAGAGCCCACAAATATAACAACAGCAGACGTGAGGGATTAAATGTACGAGTATCAAGCAGTAATTAAACGTGTAGTTGACGGCGATACAGTTGACATAGATATTGATTTAGGATTTGGCGTGATGCTAAAGGACGAACGTGTACGCATCATGGGTATTGATACTCCAGAATCAAGAACAAGAGATTTAACAGAAAAGAAGTTTGGACTGGCCGCTAAAGACAGACTCAAACAACTATTAGGTAAGAAGTCTATACTTAAATGTAAAGAATATGATTCAAAAGGCAAGTTTGGTCGTATTCTAGGTGACTTTACTACAAATGATGGACGTATGGTAACAGACGTCTTGGTAGAAGAAGGACATGCTGTTGCTTACTTTGGTGGCTCAAAAGAAGAGATACAGATCAAACACATGGCCAATAGAGAAAAGCTATTGCGAGAAGGCAAGGTCAAGTTATGAGATTTGAAGAATTCCGAGAAGGTCAATTTAGAGCAAACGATGTAGAAGAGTTTGTTCCTAGTCACGAGCAACTTGATAAGATTAAAAATAAGTTCTTACCAGACTGGGAAATGTTAGATCATCGAGAAATACAAACAATGTATGTTTGCCAAGATCACAGACAAGCAGAAGAAATGATAGGCTTTATTAATGACCTATCTGAGAAAATGGATCACTTTGCAGAAGTAACACAAGACGTTACAGAAGTTAAAGTAAAGACGTCTACGTTTGACGTTAAGGGTCTTACAGTACTTGATTTCCAACTTGCTATGTCAGTAGACGCCTACGCAGAAGAAAAAGGCATTAAACAAGCTTCTACATCAGGCAACTTTGGTATGCACGAAGCTCATCCTAACAGCAAAGTCTATGACAAATGCTGGAAAGGTTATAAAAAAGTTCCAGGCAAGAAGCGTGGCGAACCAGGCAGTTGCGTTAAAGAAGAAAACTTAGATAATTGCAAACACGGCAAATACTACTGCTCTACAGATAAAAAGTGGAAGTGTCGCCAAGGCCCTAAGCAATCACGCGGTTAACATGTTTCAACGAGTTAATGTTCCACTAGTACAAAACCCCCTTTGTACACTAGCAGTGGAGCAACTCACCAATAAAGATTTCCACTATTACGATAAAGATGGCTTTGAGTTAACTCAAGCAGAACAACGCTATTATGAAGCAGAAGGTCATCCTTTAGATCAACCAATACTCAATCATAGACTATGGCAAGAACAATGGCTAACTTTAGATCATCCTAGACTCTTGTTAGATCACGCAATGATTTTACACCGTGCTAGTTTTGCTGACCAAGCCAGAGAACAACTGTTAGAACTACAAAAAACTATTCCACAAGCAGACTTACTGTTACGCACACGTCAACAATGGGGTTGGGACTTTGACATAGACTATGTTAGAGATGACGGGGAAGTTTTTGAAGTACTACATGTTGAATGTGACTTCAACGACTTTAATGAGTTTAGAGATAAACTATATGCGTTTGAAGATAAAATAAATCGGTTGGACTTTGAAGACTCAGCAAGACAGATATGGCGTGAAAGAGATGAATGGCAACACCTTAAAGGGTTTACACAAAACGACTGGAAGGCTAAATATTTGCTAGGATGGAACAAGAGTGAATACACAGAAAAGGCAATATAATGTACGAACAATTAGCAAGACATTTAACTAAATCGTTATTTTCACAAAAGTGGGGCGGCGGTTTATTAAGCCCTGATGGTGCTACTTTTTATGTTAACATTCCTAAGAACGCCAGTAGTTTTACTAACAGTTGGCTAGTTGAAAATGGCTGGACCACTTTTAATTATAGAGACATCCCACAAACTAAAACTAAGTTACAATCAATTACAGTTATTCTTAGAGATCCACTTCTTAGACTAGTATCTGGGTTTGCACAATATTTACAATCTAATATCATGTTTCCTCCCTGGTCAGAAAATTCTAAGGCATTTACTATAGATGATTTAAGAACATATTGGCCTATAGTAGAAAGAATAATGGCAGATCAGGTCTGTTGGTTTGATGATCATACTTGGCCACAATATTATTTTTATCAATCAATACTTCCAGAATTACCTAGAAACTACTTTTGGTGGCACCCTTATCATTTAAAGCCCAACTTACAAACTCATTTTGGTCTAAATGAACCGTCTGACAATGTTTATAAAAATAGTAATGTAACTAGTCAGCAAGATCCAATTATGAGTCAAATACAAGACCTAATTAAGCAAACCTTGGCATCTGAGGAGTATAAAGCTCAGGTGAAACGAATGCTCGAACCTGACTACGCTATAATCAATTCAACAAAATTTATTCACTATCGAAACAACTAATAAGTAATACAAACACTTTTAAGGAAATATCATGAAGTTCGACACAGTAAAATTTAAGCTCTATAATGAATTTATTCAAACACAGCGTATAGCTGAACCTGAAAATGAATTCAATAAAATAACAACAGAAGAAGTTTATAATCTTATGATTAAACCTCTTAAAATTAAAAAAACAGCAACAATATTAGATATAGGTTGCTCAGCAGGTTACTTTTTAGATGTAGCAAAAAAAGAAAAATATAAAAATGTTACAGGCATTACATCATTTAAAGATGAAGTTCAGCTTTGTCAAGATAAAGGGCACAAAGTTCGTTACGAACATACTAGTTTTTTGTCAGATAAGGACGAAAGTGTTGACTTTATTTACTGTAGACGTGATTTAGAAAAATCACCATTTCCTTATATTACATTGTTAGAATTTAATAGAGTGTTAAAACAAAAAGGTAAGTTGTATATAGAAACAGCACAACCACATAATGTAAGAAACCACGAAGCACATCCAAACAACTATTCTGTAATGACAGATCGTATGCTAATGAATCTAATAGTTAAAGCAGGGTTTGATATTGAAATAACAAATACCTTAGAATCACAAGCACTAGATAAAGCAACAGAACAAACGTTTGCAGAAAAAGCATACGGCATAGTAGCAGTTAAAAAGAGACCAATAGACGTTAAATAGTAGTATGAATATAGAAGAGCTTAAACACTTGGCAGGTGTAAACTCAACTCCTACTATGGGAGAAAATATGAGTTACACTGCCACCGAGAAAAGCGAGTATATGAAAAAACATAATATACAGCCAGGTACACCTGAATGGTTTAAGTTATGGTTTGCACAACCCCATCTAACTGGTGAAAATCCAATGCCAAGGAAGTGATATGGCTAAATCACTAGACGGCGTATTAATTAAAAAAGCACACAAGAAAACAGAATTCACAACAGCACAGTTACAAGAATTTAAAAAATGTGCTGATCCTAAATCTGGCCCAATGTATTTTATGAGTAACTTCTTTACCATACAGCATCCTATACATGGTAATATGAAGTATAAACCTTACGAATATCAAGAAAGATTAATCAATACTTACCACGATAATAGATTTAGTATATCAATGATGCCTAGGCAAACAGGCAAGTCAACATCAGCCGCTGGCTACTTGTTATGGTATGCTATGTTTGTTCCAGATTCAACTGTGCTAGTAGCCGCACACAAATACGCAGGCGCACAAGAAATTATGCAACGTGTTAGATATGCTTATGAGTCATGTCCAGATCATATCAGAGCAGGTGCTGTTAGTTATAATAAAGGTAGTATAGAATTTGACAACGGCAGTCGTATAGTAGCACAAACAACAACTGAAAACACTGGACGAGGTATGTCCATTTCAATGCTATACTGTGACGAGTTTGCTTTTGTGAGACCTACTATTGCCCGAGAGTTCTGGACTTCAATCTCACCCACACTTACCACTGGTGGTAAAGCGATTATTACATCAACACCTAACTCAGATGAAGATCAGTTTGCTTTACTATGGAAACAAGCAAACAAAACAGAAGACGAACATGGCAACCCAACTGACCTAGGTGTTAACGGATTTAGAGCATATAGATCATATTGGAATGAACATCCAGATAGAGATGAGCAATGGGCTAAAGAAGAACGTGCTAAACTAGGAGATGAACGTTTTAGACGTGAAATGGATTGTGAATTTATTATCAATGATGAAACATTGATTGCACCTACTAAGTTAATAGATCTTCAGGGTATTGATCCTATACGGCAAATGGGACAAGTACGATGGTACAGTAAACCTGAAAAGGGTGATATCTATGTAGTGGCCTGGGATCCAAGTTTAGGAACAGGTGGCGATTACTCCGCTATGCAGGTTATTAATGCTACAACAACAGAACAAGTAGCAGAATGGAAACATAATAGAACAACTATACCTGAACAGGTTCGTGTGTTTGTTGATATTATTAGACACTTAAACGAAACCTTAGAAGATCAAAACTCAATATACTATTCGGTAGAAAACAACACTCTAGGTGAAGCGGCATTGATAAGTCTAGCAGAGTTTGGTGAGGAAAACATTCCTGGCATATTCTTAAGTGAAACAAAAACAATGGGCAATGGTAGACGTTATCGTAAAGGTTTTAATACCACAAACAAGTCAAAAATATCTGCCTGTGCTAAACTTAAAAATTTAATTGAATCAAATAAACTAAAAATTAAATCAAGACCTTTAGTCAGTGAACTTAAAAACTTTGTAGCACACGGCACAAGTTATGCGGCTAAACCAGGTGAGCATGACGACTTAGTTATGGCAACAGTATTGGGTGTGCGTATGATGCAACAACTACAGGAATATCATAAAAACATTGGTGACAACTTACGTGATCACAATGATGATATTGTGGAGCCACTTCCATTCATAATGATTTAATTATGATTAGATAAATACACTTATGATATCATTAGAAGACACAAGACAGAAACTGTTTGACCTACTTGTTGCTAAGAGTTTTGAGTTAACCACTCGTGACGCAAAAGGCAAAGAAACATCTGATGCTACACAGGCAGACTTATTCTCATTTAGCTATAAAGTTGGAGAACAAAACTACGGCACAGTAGTAGTTACTATTAACCCTAAAGGCGAGTTAGAAGTTTACTATGGTGATGTGCTTGGTAAAGGTATGGATTCAGAAGATAAAAAAGATTGGTATGACTTTTTATATCAATTACGCCACTTTGCTAAACGTAACATGTTAGAGTTTAGTCTAAAACATATGAATAAACTAAAATTTGCTATGCAAACAATGGCACAAGTCACTGAATCAAAATACTACGGATTTAAAAAGACATCATACACAAGACCTACTAAAGAAGCAAAACTTAAAATAGTACATTCAAGACCAATTGATGAAGAACAAGGTGATCAGCGATACAGAAATGTAGCCGCACTTTACGTTGAAACATCAGATGGCGAACGTTTCAAACTACCATTTAATAAACTATATGGTGGTCGTGCTATGGCAAGACATGTAAGTGAAGGTGGTAATCCATATGACTCATTTGGTCAGTACATTTGTGAACTGGTTAGTGATATTGAAACACTAGGTGCTTTTACTAGATATGCACGTGGTAAGGACTGGCAAGACTCTGAATCAACAGAACTTGCAGAACGTGGCCTTAGACACTTTGGGGATATTAAACGTAAAGTTAAATCAATGATTGGTAAACGTGGATATCATAAAGCATTTGAAGAATACAACAGCAGTGAACAACCACAACAAGAAGTAGTGGAACGTGTGCGTGAATTATTTACTGAAAGATTATTAGATCAAAGAGTAGAGTCAGCAATACCAGTGTTGGCTAAACTTGAACTAGAGGGTAAGTCAATGAAAGAAATTAAAGAATTTGAATCGTGGGCAGAAGAAATGTCATACGATGTAAACGAAGGTTTTGATCCAGATTCATGGGAAAGCGAAATGGAATGGGAATTTGCTGGTGATGATGGTGAACCAGGCTACGGTGGTGTACGCTACACAGTAGTTGTTGATAAAGAACAAAATAAAGCATTTGTAGATCCTAAATCATTAAATGCTTGGTGTAACGGTGACGGCAACAATAAACTAACAGACGAATGGTGTACACAAATGGTACAGCCAGGCGGCGAGTTACACAACGAAGCATTAGAAGCGGCTCAAGAAGATGCAGACGCAGAGTGGGACGCAAGAGACGCTGATGTGCCAATGGAAGATGTAGAACTTGAAGAAGGTAAAATGAAAGAGCTACACCTAGACTTAGAAGAACTATCAGACGAAGAGTTTGAGAAAAAGTATCAAAGTAAAAAGTCAGATTGGGAAGAAGTTAAAACTCCAGGCTTAAACCAGGATCCAGACAAACCAGCATATATTGGTAAAATGAAAGACCTGGCAGGTGTATTAGCGGCTGAAGATACAGTAACAGAAGAATACACACCATCAGTAGGTGATCAAATTGTTACAGTCAAAGGTACTAAAGGTACAGTTGAAACAGTAACAGACGAAGCAGTTGAGTTTAGAACTGAAACTGGTAAACTGTTAAGAACTGCTATTTCAAATGTACAACCTGACGCAGTTAACGAAGATGATGTAGACGAAGGTAATGAATTTTCATTAGCACTTGCTAACGCTAAACGTGATGGCAAAAAAGAGTTTGAAGTAGATGGTAAAATATATAAAGTAGAAGAAAACTACGTTGAGAGATTAAAAACATTAATCAATTGGTAATGTAGTTTTTGACAAACCCTCAAAGAAAGCACATAATTTAGTTTATGTGCTTTTTTTATGACCATTTGGTAAAATATACCAATATTATTGTTGACAGCATAAATAAATTATATTACACTATTAAGGTAGTGTTTTATTAGGCACACATTAAGGCAAATTATTATGGCACATAAAGGAGAAATACATTATGGCAAGTTTAGCAGATATTAGAGCAAAATTACAGGCGGCAGAATCACGCAGTCAAGGCAACAACCAATCATACACCGGTGATAACGCAATTTATCCACACTGGAACATCAAAGAAGGCGAATCAGCAACAATCAGATTCCTTCCAGACGCAGATCCAAACAACACATTCTTTTGGGTAGAACGTAACATGATCCGTTTACCATTTAACGGCGTTAAAGGCGAAATGGATAATAAGAACGTATTAGTTCAAGTACCATGTGTAGAAATGTGGGGTGATTCGTGTCCTATTCTAGCAGAAGTTAGAACATGGTTTAAGGACAGTTCATTAGAAGAAATGGGTCGTAAGTATTGGAAAAAGAAATCCTACGTATTCCAAGGTTTTGTTAGACAAAATCCTTTAGAAGATGACACAACACCAGCTAATCCTATTAGACGTTTTATTATGAGTCCTCAAATCTTTACTCTTATTAAGTCAAGTTTAATGGATCCAGATATGGAAGAACTACCAACAGATTATACAAATGGTTTAGACTTCCGTGTAACTAAAACACAAAAAGGTGGTTATGCTGATTATACAACATCACAATGGGCAAGAAAAGAGTCTGCATTAACAGAAGCAGAACAAGCCGCAGTTAACGAACACGGCTTATACACACTTGCTGACTTCTTACCTAAGAAGCCTAGTGAGCAAGAACTTAAAGTTATGAAAGAAATGTTTGAAGCATCAGTAGATGGCAGACCATATGACGCAGAGCGTTGGGGTGCTTACTACAGACCATCAGGCATGCAGGTTCCACAAAACGCACCATCAGTTAGTGTTACACCAGCACCAACAGCAACTCCTGTACAGGAAACAGCACCAGCGGCTACTCCTGAACCAACAGTTGCTCCTGCACCAGCAGTTGAAACAGCACCGGCTCCAGAGCCAGTAGCAGAAACAGCGGCGGCACCTGCAGGTGGATCTAAAGCAGAAGATATTCTTGCTATGATCCGTGCAAGAAAATCATAATAAGTAGTTGTGATATTGGGCGGTAATTTAATTTTACCGCTCAATCTTTCTTTATAACTATTATTATGAAAATAGCAATTACAGGACACTCTTCTGGCATTGGCCAAGCACTAACACGTCAATATAAACAGCGTGGACATACCGTTATAGGTCTTTCCAAGCGAGATGGAAATGATATACGTAATATAAATCGTGTAGCAGATCAAATTGAATCGTGTGATATGTTTATTAACAATGCACAGCAAGGCTTTGCACAAACAGATTTATTGTTTGAAATACACAATAGATGGAAAGGTCAGGAAGGTAAAGAAATTATAGTTATTAGTACTATGATGACTATGTCAGGTCCTGATTGTGATGAGCATATTCCATATTACTCACAGAAGGTTGCATTAGAAAATGCTAGTTTGCAATTAGCATTATCCACACTGTGGCCTAAAATTACATTAATTAGACCTGGAGAAGTTAATACAGGACCACACAGTAGCACTCAAGCCTGTGATGTAGATGCCTGGGCAGAGTCAATGATTAACATTATTGAATCAGTTAAACCCGGACTACGAGTATATGAATTTGCACTTGGTGTAGATTATGGACAGTAAAACTTACCTAACAAATAAAAACTTTTGTCCTATTCCATGGACTGGATTTATGTACAATGGGGACGGAACAGTGCAAAATTGTATTCGTAATCGTTTACCCATTGGCAATTTAAAAGATAATACATTAAAAGAAATACTAGATCAGAATACTGAAATAAAACAAACAATGTTAGATAACAAACCTGGGCAAGGATGTCAAGGGTGTTATCAATTAGAGGCAGGTAAAAAAAGTTTTGATATTGTTAGTGATAGAGTATTTTATCTTAAAGAACTACGTAACACATCGTTGGACACATATAAAACTACAGATCAATTTGACTTACACAAAATTGATATAAGATGGTCAAATTCATGTAACTTTTCCTGCGTATATTGTGGTCCAGAATATTCAAGTAAATGGGTAGCTGAATTAAAACTTGAAAAGCCACAGGTTCCAGCTGAACGTGTAGAAGAACTTAAACAATTTGTTTTTAGTAATGCACATCAACTAAAACATGTATACATGGCTGGCGGTGAACCATTATTAATGAAAGAAAATGAAGAACTACTTAAATTATTATTAGAAGTAAACCCTGATGTTAATTTAAGAATAAACACTAATTTAAGTAAAACAGGCACACCTGTGTTTGACTTAATATGTCAATTTAAAAATGTACATTGGACAATAAGTGTAGAATCAATGGAAGATCAGTTTGAGTATATTAGATATGGTGGTAAGTGGCAAGACTTTTTAGACAACTTAGAAATAATAAGAAACTTAGATCATAAAGTAAGTTTTAATATGTTATGGATTCCTTTAAACTATCTTTCAATATTTGATTGTATTAAGTTTTTACAAAAGCTAGGATTTCATAACAACAGTTTTATTGTTAATCCAATTGAATCACCAGTATTTTTTGATATAAGAAATTTACCCGATTCTACATTGACCTATCTCAAAGACTTATTACAAGAAAAAATTGATGCTAATCCAGGATACCTATTAGAAGACAGTTATCGTAATATGTTAAATTTCTTAGATAGACCATTTGAAAAGAAAAAAGATATTTTATTAACATACTTAAAAAGATTAGATCAACTTAGAAAACTACACAGCAAACAACTCTTTAAGGAAATGTATAAATGCTTACACGGTTAGATGACATACTGTTTCCAAATAGAGTTGAAGTCTACGACTTTCATGAAATTAATAAGTTTTTTTATCCTATCTTTAAATGTGGTAGCACATCAATGGATGCTATTGCTCAGGACAAAAATTTTAAAAAAATAATCAATGAGCAAATTAGGAAACTTAGTGTTGTAGATGTGTTTATTAGAAATCCAAAAGAACGCTATATTAGTGGAGTACAAACATATCTGTATAACAATACCCATCTCAATGTGGATACTGTTAAGCACTATCTTAAGCAAGGTATAATATTGGATAGGCATTTTGCACATCAATATCAATGGATAATTAATCTTGCAAGATACTTAGATACAGATGCAAAAATTTATTTTCATAATATTAATATGATGAATCAGTATTGTCAAAATATCAATATTGTTAAAGATAAAAACACAGACATTGATTTGTTAGATGTTGTTAATAGTCCGGGACTGGCAACAGCATTTACTATAGATCAGATTATTTTAGATGAATTAACTGGACAAAGCTGGACAGTTAAAGAAATGTTTAATCATCTTAATGAAAGATGTCCAACAGAATACTCAACTCTGATAGGAAAGGCATATCATGTTTTGCCCAAGATTTAACCACTTTGCTAGATTGAACGAAGACGGCACAGTTAGTCGTTGTGGACATATGGTTGATGCTCCACGCTTTAATTCCTATGAAGAAATGGAATCCAGTGACTGGGCTCAGAAATTAAAACAGGCCGAAACACATCCTAATGAATGTGTACGCTGTCAAATAACTGAACAAACAGCCAAACAAAGTATTAGATTAGACACACAAAGTAGACATACGTTACTTAAAAAATTCCACAGTGATTACTTAATTGTAGGTGGGGTGCTAGATAATGTTTGTAACTCTGCTTGTCAGTTTTGTTATGAAGGATTGTCAACTACTATAGGCAGTTTAAAGAAAAACATTATTAAATTAGAAAACGTTACTGCTTTTGATAGCCTACCACAAGATCGTATAGTAGAATTAGATATAAACGGTGGCGAACCAAGTTATAGTAAAAACTATAAACGGTTGTTAAACAACTTACCACCTAATGTTAAAATAGTTAGAATAAACACTAACGGCACAACGGTAATACCGGAAGTAAAAATGCTGTTAGAACGTAAGATTAAAGTTACAATTACTTTAAGTTTTGATGGTACTGAACAGGTTAATGAATATGCACGGTGGCCTGTAAGTTGGAAAAAATGGGACCAGGTGGTAAAAGAGTATAAACAATTAGCAGACACTAGTAACTTAATAGAACTAGGATTTTGGAGTACTCTGAATGTGTTTACTATCTGTGATTTGGAAAATATGTTGCGTTATGCAGACTCTGTAGGAATACCTTTTAGTTATGGATTACTAGAGTTTCCTGAACAACTAAGCATAAAAGCCACAAACCCATTTACACTACGAGCAAAAGAACTTTTCCAAAAAACGGACATATTGTTGCTCAAACAACTTGAACATTTAGTAGCATCAAGTTATAATAACACAAAAGAACTAGTGGACTTTGTAACAGAGCAGGATAAACTGCGTGGTATAAGTTACCAAGACTACTTTGACATAGAACTAGGAGAATAGCATGGCCAAACCATTTGATGTAAGTAAGTTTAGAAAGAGTATCAGCAAAAGCATTGCAGGACTATCAATAGGATTTAACGATCCAACAGACTGGGTATCAACAGGTAATTATGCCCTTAATTATTTGATTTCGGGAGACTTTACTAAAGGTATTCCGCTAGGCAAAGTAACTGTGTTTGCTGGTGAATCAGGTGCGGGTAAAAGTTATATCTGTTCAGGTAACATTGTTAAAGAAGCACAAAAGCAAGGCATCTTTGTTGTCTTAATTGATAGTGAAAACGCCTTAGATGAAAATTGGTTACAGGCATTGGATGTTGATACATCTGAAGATAAGCTACTTAAACTCAACATGGCCATGATTGATGATGTAGCAAAAACTATCAACGACTTTATGGGTGAATATCGTGCTATGGCAGAAGAAGATCGTCCTAAGGTACTATTTGTTATTGACAGTTTAGGTATGTTACTAACTCCTACAGATGTTGATCAGTTCCAAAAAGGTGACTTAAAAGGTGATATGGGACGTAAGCCTAAAGCACTAACAGCCTTAGTTCGTAACTGCGTTAACATGTTTGGTTCTGCTAACGTTGGCATGGTATGTACTAACCACACTTACGCAAGTCAGGACATGTTTGATCCAGATGATAAAATATCAGGTGGACAAGGCTTTATCTATGCTTCAAGTATTGTTGTTGCTATGCGTAAACTAAAACTAAAAGAAGACGAAGATGGTAACAAAGTATCAGATGTTATGGGTATTAGAGCCGCATGTAAAATTATGAAGACTCGTTATGCTAAACCATTTGAATCAGTACAGGTTAAGATTCCATATGAAACAGGTATGAACCCATATTCAGGATTAGTTGATATGGCTGAAAAAGCAGGCTTACTAGTTAAAGATGGTAATAGACTACGTTTTGGTGAACCAGACAGTGCTGGTGAAATTAAACAGTTCCGTAAAGCCTGGGAATCAAACGAACAAGGTTGTTTAGATAAGGTTATGGAACACCTCAAAAATCAATCAAAAGAAGTAAATATAGCAGATGTAGAGGCAAGTATCGATGTTGCTACAGAAATGGAAATGAAAGCAATAGACGAAGCCGAAGCAGTTCAAACAGAGGAGACAGAGGAATAAAATGCTGAACGCAATCGCTGATATTTTTGAAACACTTAAAGGCCATATCAATGAAAGTCACTATAAAGAGGCCGCTATTGATCTAGTACATACTCTAGTAGATGTACAAGGTGTCAGCCCAAAAGAAATTAAAGAATCAAATCTATATGAGGATGATGACATCAAAGATGCACTATTAGATTATGACGAAACTCTCGACGACGATGATGATGGTTTAGATCCTTGGGGCGATGAGTATGAAGAAGACGACAATGAAGGCGAGGATTATTAATGAGTTGGTATAGTGATGTTACAAAAGACATTTCAAAAATTCCTGACATGTTATTACATTATGAAAATGAATTAATTAAAGCAAAACAGGAATGCTCAATATACGGTAATGTAGAAAAGAACATTAGAGACTTACCTGGCATCACAGAACATCGTTTTAATCAATTACAAGAAATTGAAGCAATTTTAAACTATCTAAATATACAGTTACGTAAGATTAGACGTAAGCACTTTCAGAAGTATTTAGAAGCATATCAAAGAGCATTGACATCACGTGATGCAGAAAAGTATGTAGATGGCGAGGATGAAGTTATTGACTTTGAAACACTGATCAATGATGTTGCTTTACTTAGAAACAAATGGCTAGGCATACTAAAAGGCTTTGAAAGCAAAAACTTTATGCTAGGTCATGTTGTTCGCTTAAGAACATCAGGCATGGAAGATATTAGTGTATAAACAGTTATTTGACAAAGAAGCACATCAACTGAGTTTAGAAACGTTAGAGTTACTAGACCAACACCCAGACTTTATGGAGTCTATAGGTACTATGCTAGACATAGGTTGTGGACTTGGCCATGACATGTATTGGTGGGCAACACGTACAGTTGAAGATGAAAATGAACGTCAAATACCATTGAATATCAAATGTACCGGTGTTGATATTAAAAATAGATTTGATAAAGATCTAAAACATCACAATATTGTAGAAATAGTTGAGGCTGACATGGAAAACACAGGCCTTAAACCAAATTCATTTGATGTTATTAACGCACCTAATATACTTCAATATGCAATTAATCCTTTGCAAACACTAGGACATTGGTATGACCTGTGTAGAGATAATGGTATGTTAATCGTTAGTGTACCTGAAACCACCTGTGTAGAAAGAACTAAAATTATTTCTGACCAATATTCAAATGAATACTATCACTGGACATTAGTAGGTCTAATACACCAGTTAGCAATAAATGGTTGGGATTGTAGTGGTGGTTTCTTTAAAAAAGATCGTAACGATCCTTGGATACACGCCATTGTCTACAAACAACCTAATTTTAAAAAATTAGATTATAAAACTGCTACCTGGTTTGATTTAGCAGAACAAAATCTTATTCCTGAATCAGCAGTAAAAAGTCTTAATCAACGCAACTATGTTAGTCAACAAGATCTAGTGCTTATGTGGTTAGACAAAAGCATAAGAGACTTCCGCACATACTAATAAATATAAACTTAGTAGTTAATTATTAAGTTTAATGTCAATACCTCATACAGTAATCAATGTTTTTATAGGATGGGATTCACGTGAACCCATAGCCGCAGATGTTTGTGCCTACAGCATATTAAAACACGCTTCTGCTCCTGTTAAAATACATTACCTCAAACTAGATGAGCTAGAACGTGACAAGATAATAACACGTAAGCGTGAACATACAGCATCAACAGAATTTACTTACACAAGATTTTTAGTTCCTTACTTAATGAACTATCAAGGTAAAGCAATATTTTGTGACTGTGATTTTTTATGGACACAAGATATTAAAGAAGTTTACGACAATATTGATGAGTTTGGCAATTCTGTTTCTGTAGTTCCTCATGAAAATTATGGATACAGTCCAAAAACAAAATTAAAAATGGACGGTAAAACACAGTCTGTGTATCCTAAAAAGAATTGGTCGTCGATGATGGTATTTAATTGTGAGCATAGAGATTGTCGTAGACTGAGTTTAGATAATATTAATAAACAACCGCTAAGTTACTTACATAGATTTGAATGGACAAAAGAATCTAATATAAGATTTTTACAACCAACTTGGAACTGGTTGTCAGGTTATTATGAAGAAAAGGATTGGGGTAAACCTGGTGCCATACATTATACAGATGGCGGTCCTTGGTTTGACGACAATACCTTACCTAAAGAATATCAACTAGCAGGCATAGGCAGTTGGAGTCAAGTACAGTATGGTGATCTTTGGTTAGAGTATTTAGACGAATATAACCAACAGCAAGAACAAGACTTAAAAAGAATAGTTGGAGTAGATCAACTTCAATATTCTATAGAATATAAAAAGTATTTTACAGATCTTAAAAAAATATTAGACGATGTACATCATGTATATGATGATACACCTAAGTTAGCAGACTTTGTTAATAGATTAAAAAATCATCACAAAACAGATTCAGTATTAGGAATAAGCGATATGGAAGAATTAAGTGAATCATTGATTAAAAAAGGTTATAAGTGGGACAAAGTAGTAGATTTTTTTACTACAGGCGCAGGCGGAAGTTTGACTGATTGGAAAACAGTTTACGAAGGACATGCTGATCAGGATACTAGACCTATTGTGTTTAGAGGTATAACCAAACGACACATCTTTGATTGGTGCCAAGAAAAGAATAGAGACTTTTATTTTGTTGATACTGGCTACTATGGCAACGGTAAATCAAAACTATGGCATAGAGTAACTAAAAATAGTTTACAGTATTGCGGAGAGTTAAGAGATGTGCCCGGTGACCGTTTTACTAAAGCAAACGGATATACTAAAAAGTTTACATCAGGCAGTAAGATATTAGTAGTACCTCCTAGTGATAAAGCTATGAGCTTTTATGGTGAAGATTTAGATGTCTGGATGGAAACAACTATAAAAGAAATTGAAAAATATACAGATAGGCCCATTGAGATACGTTTAAAGAAAACAAGAAAGGAACGTGTGCTTGAAGATACCATACAAAAAGCTCTCCTGGATGACGTACATTGTACAGTAACTTATAATTCAATAGCCGCTGTTGAATCTTTAATGGAAGGTAAGCCTGCTTTTGTATTAGGACAAAATGCGGCCTCGCCGTTGTGTTCAAACGATCTTAGTTTATTAGAAACACCAGTTATACCAACAGAAGATGAAGTATACTATCTACTTTGTAATCTTGCCTATCATCAATTTACGCAAGGTGAACTTCAGGACGGTACAGCCTGGAGATTATTACAGGAGTGGTATAGTAAGTGAGAGTAGCAGTTTATCTATCGGGCATACCTCGACTGAGTAAAAACGAATTTAAAAAAATGATTTTAAATAGTTGGGCTCAAGGTGTTGCACTTGCTGGAGATCAGGTTATTGTAGTTGAGGATAATCGTGTTATTCCTAATTGTGATGTTGCTGTTATTCAGGGTTATGTTCATGAAGGTAGTAAACAAGCACCTCATTTAATGATTAGAAAAAACGCAATAGATCATCAACGTCAGCATGGTAAACATAGTTTAATTATTGATAGCAATTTGTTTCAATTTTTAGATATGTCAGATATTAACAAGTATCAACGGTATGGATTAGATGGAATATTTGCCAACGATGCTTGGTATTTTGATCAAGACAGAGATCTAACTCGCTGGAATAAAATTAAAAGAAACTATAAATTTGTAGATGTTGATTGGCATACTGGTCCTGAAATATTGTTATGTCTACAACGCAACGGTGGTTGGTCAATGAATGGCGCTAATGTCATTGAGTGGGCAACTCAAACTATTAATCATATTAGAACAAAAACACAGAGAGATATTATTGTTAGAGGCCACCCAGGTGACCTACTTACACTAGATCAACTTGATATATCTCCCTGGACTAATATTAGAAAACAACGTCCCTTAGACATTAACATAACAGAACAACTAAAACGTACTCATGCTACTGTAACGTACAACAGTTCTCCTGGAGTAGCAAGTATAATGTCTGGGGTTCCTGTATTTGTTACAGATCCTGTTCCTAAACGTAGTCAGTGTTATCCTATTTGTAATACTGATCTTAACAACATAGAAAATCCTGAATTGTTTGATAGAAATGATTTCTATCATAGACTAAGTCAATGCCATTGGTCTACAGATGAAGTTACTCGTGGCAGTGCCTGGCATTTTATGAGAGAAAGATTACCTAAGTCTTAATAACTGATTTCCAGTAATCAACGTTTTGATTTATTCCTTGATTTTTTATAGTAACATCATCAGATAAACTGTGTCCTAGCTCTTTACGCCTGGTGCCTTTCATATGATCCATTACTGTTCCTAACTTACTAGCAATAAAAGGATGCCCTGGACCTTTGCCTTGTAGCTCGGGCGACAGGTTAAAGAATTCTGTATTTTTTGTTTGCTGATATTGCTGACGTAGTACATCAAATACATAACTGTCATGAAACTCTTTTAAATTAAATATACCTTCGTTAACATATAAGTCTTTCCAAGAAGACATAAAGTCCTGACAGTCACGATGTTTTGTGTTATATGCTACCCAGCCACATTCGCTATGATATTTGGCTCTACGACCTAGGTAACTAACAAAATTGCTACTAGGACATACTTCTGCTAAGAATGATTCAGTTACAGGTGCAAACGTTTTTGAGTCAGCATCTAACCATATTACCCAGTCATAATCTAGTGTGGTACAAGCATCAATTACGGTAAATACTTTATTACTAAATCTAACGGCATCCCACTTAAAGTTATTGTCTTTAAATGGCAGGCCAGACTCTTTCATCTGCAGTCCATTAGCCCACGGAACATTTTTAAATTTATTCTTAAAGTTAACCAGATCAAGGCAACGTTGATGCAAATCAAAGATGTGTACATTAGGTTTAGTAGTTATGGGTTTGCAGTCTTCTGCATAGCAGTATAAGTCCACCGTGTCTGGCCAATATTGCTCAAACGTGTCAATCATTGTTTGTGCGTATTGTGTTAATCCTGGTGGGTGAAATGTAGTGATGACAGCATATCTCATATAAGTATTTACACACATATGAAAACACTTACGTATTTTCCGGACTATTGTAGTTTAAACTCAAAGCCGGTCATAGAAGCATTCTTAGAGAGTGCAAAGAAACATTACAGAATAGTTGAAAACGATTTAAATGCAGACATAGCCGTTATATGGTCTTGCTTATGGGCAGGTCGTATGCGTGGCAACTATGATGTTTATCAGCACTTCAAAAACCTTAATAAACCATGTCTAATCCTTGAAGTAGGCGCCCTACAACGCAACTTTACCTGGAAAGTAGCCGTAAACCACATCACAGCACAAGGTCATTACGGACATACTGTTAATTTAGATTGGGATAGACCAAAGAAACTAGGCTTACCGGAACTAGCACCACAGCGTAGACACTATGCTAAAGAACCTATACTAATTTGTCTACAACACGCTAAAAGTGAACAAGTAAGCGAACTACACGGTATAGAACATTGGTTACAAGAAGAAATACAAACAATTGAACAGCACACAGATAGACCCATGGTTATTAGGCCACATCCTAGATCAGTGTTTGATAGAACAGAGTTTTTAGATTATCAATTTGAAACACCTCAAAAATTATCCGATACCTATGATGACTTTGATCTTAAATTTAACTATTGGGCAACAGTAAACTATAATTCAGCAGGACCTGCTGTACAAAGTTTGATACAGGGCTGTCCAGTTATTGTTGATGAAACTAGTCTAGCCTATCCATGTAGTAATAAGTACACTGACTTAGACGATCCTGTTATTCCAGATAGAACACAATGGTACGTTGAAATAGCACATACAGAATATACAGTGGATGAAATTAAAAATGGTGTTTGGTACAATAGACTACAATGGGCGATAGAGTAATAGACTTTGGCTGTTTAATACACGGCAATTATTATAGTTGGGACTATGTTGATATACTGCACGACAGTATTCAACGTAATGTTTCTAATCCCATACGCTTTCATGTTTGGACAGAACAAGAACGTGATGTTCCTAACAAATATATAAAACACACACTAACATCACAGAACAGCGAAGGTCCAAAAAAGGCCTGGTGGTACAAAACACAATTATTCAATCCTAAACTGTACGCAGGTCCTATTATCTATATGGACCTTGATGTTATTATTACAGGTAACCTAGACTGGATGAGTAAACTGTCAATGCAAAACTTCTGGGCTGTTAGAGACTTTAAATGTATATGGAAACCTCATAGACGAGCCATTAATTCTAGTGTTATGGTGTTTGATACTACTAACTATGAACATGTCTGGACTAAATTTAAAGATAATTCAGATCGAATAATGTTTCAATATCACGGTGATCAGAATTATATTGATACTGAAATAGTTGAAACTAAAAGACAACTACCTGAAAACAAAATAAAATCGTATCGCTGGCAAGTATTACATGGAGGAATAGATGTTAAAACAAGAGGATATCCACACAAAGACGAAATAGATATTAAGTTAGATGTTGATACCAGTATTGTAGTATTTCACGGAGATCCTAAACCACACGAAATAAACAATAATTTAATTGAATACTGGCAGAAAGATAAATAAACGTAGCAAGGCATGCTTAAATACGGAGATTAAAAAATGGCAAGAACTTTTAAACAATATGGATGTGCTCATGACGCATCCGGATCACTAAATGTAGTGGTCACAGTAGGAGGAGTCGAAGTCTATAATGGCGCGGTAACTGCAGATACTGACGCACACACAGATGGCGACAAACCTGAAAACGAATTATTTTCGTTTGAGTTAGACGAAGCAGTATCTGGCGATACATCCTGGGAAGTTACAGTTACAGGCACAGATGATACAGCTGATTTAGGATTAGGTAAATTAGAATGTAATGGTGTAGGACATCCAAATGTTACTATTCCATTAAGTTACTTTCTTGACAAAGCAAAAGCAAACGGTGATGACTGGTCAGTACCATTTTCGGCAGAAGATCAAGCATACATCGCTAACACTGTTGGAGAAACAAGATTAGGTACTGAAGTTTATAATAAATTATTAGCAGGTACATCACAACCAACAGTAGACGCACCAGTAATTATGGTTGCTAACGAAGAAGAAGGTGAAGATTTAACTCACTTTATGCGAGTAGATAAAACTTTATCGAATGGTCAACTTAACGGTGAAGCATATGATGTAACACCTGAAGGTATGTGGCCAATAGTTGGTAATGGCGAAACATTAACAATGACAGCCAATTTAACTATTCCAACTTGGGCATACGATCCAGCTTTTTAATTTATCCGTAACAAACTCTACCACTGAGCTAAAATAGAAGAAGCACTACTAAATGTAGTGCTTTTTTTATGAATATTACCCCTTAAACACACAATATATAGTCTTTTCTCTTGACAAAAAATACAGAATAGTCTATAATTATGGATATAAACTAATAAATTAAGGAGAACCTATGAAGAAAACAGCAGACCAAGTAGCATACGAGCGTTTAATACAAAAATTTAATACATTAGAACACGGACTTATCTGTGCAATAGTTGGCGTTTATTTTACTGTGGGTACACTAGTATATCACCTATATTTTGGTTGACCAAAAAATCCAAATTTGCTATAGTATTATTGTTAGGTAAACATATTTAGGAGCGAAACGTGGACTTAAACAAATTAATTGACAGATACATAGCAGGTTTACAACGTGACTTTGATAGTCAAGGACTCACTCACGTAAAAAGAGGATTTGCCGCACAAGAAGGTCGCAAGTATATTAAAATAGTTGACGGTTATGTTGAAGATAACGGCGAACTTGAATCACGTAGCGTTGTTGCTTTTATTGAAAAAACAACAGGCGACGTTTACAAACCAGCAGGTTGGAATGCACCAGCAAAAGGGGTTAGATTTAACTTGTATAAAGACATTGATTACTTAGAAAATAATTGTGGTTCAGGCCACTTATATAGATAAGGAGACAGTTATGGGTTTAGATATGACAGCATACAGTCGAGCAAAAACAACTAGTAAAAAATCTAGAGAAATTAGTTACTGGAGAAAGCATCCTAACTTACATGGCTTTATGGAAAAGTTATGGAGAGCTAAAACTGGCAACACAGAAGATAGTTTTAATTGTGTTGAAGTTGAACTAACACTTGACGATCTTGAGTTGTTAGAGAACTCTGTTCTAATGCGTGATCTTCCAGAAACACAAGGCTTCTTCTTTGGCGGTCCAGCAGACGAATACTACAAAGATCAAGACTTGGCTTTTATTGCAGAAGCCAGGGGTGAACTTGCTGGTGGCAGAAAAGTTTATTACAATTCATGGTGGTAGTATGAGTTACGAAGAATATATAAATCAAAATCTATGGGCACAAGTTGAAGAAGTGTCCATAGATAATATTACCAAGTTAGATCAACAGTTAACTCAAATGGGTATCAGCATTGATGCTAACGATCTAGAAGATATATTAGATCTAATTAAAGAAAAAGTAATGAAAACGGTTGACAATTAATTACTAAGATCTTATACTATTAAAGTTAGGTAAACATATTAAGGAGCGAATATGTCAGCAAAGACAATAAAATTTACAAAAGAAACAGATGAGCAAATCATCGAACGTATTTCCAAAAGATTCAACATCCTAGACGAAATGACCAAAGCCTGCATCAACGGTGATATCAGAGCTATGATTGTAGTAGGCCCTCCAGGAGTTGGTAAATCATATGGTGTTGAACAGCAGTTAGAAAAAGCTGGAATATACAGCGAACTAGGATCTAGGCCAAAGCCATATGATGTTGTTAAAGGTGCTATGAGTGCTATTGGTCTATACTGTAAACTATTCAACTACAAAGAAAAAGATAATGTTTTAGTGTTTGACGACTGCGACTCAGTGTTACAAGATGAATTATCATTGAACATTATTAAGGCCGCACTTGATAGTAAGAAGACACGTAAGATATGCTGGAACACAGATTCATACAAACTACGCAACGAAGGTGTTCCTGACACATTTAACTTTGAAGGTTCAGCAATTTTTATCACTAACGTTAAATTTAACAATGTTAAAAGTAAAAAGTTACAAGACCATTTAGAAGCAGTTCAATCAAGATGTCACTACTTAGACTTGACATTAGACACTATGCGTGATAAACTATTACGTATTAAACAGATTGCTGGTACTGGTGCTCTGTTTAAAGATTATGATTTATCAGGTATACAGCAAGAAGAAATCTTAGACTTCTTAACAGAAAACTGCGAGAAGTTAAATGAAGTAAGTTTACGTATGGCCCTTAAAGTTGCTGACTTACGCAAGGTATCACAAAACAACTGGCGTGAGATGGCAGAAGTAACTTGTATGAAACGCAGGGCGGCATAGTTTTTAGTCAGTTAGTTTCGCTCCTAACACTTTCTAACTGACTATGGAAAGGCACATTACCAAAATAGTGTGCCTTTCACCTTTTATACTATATAATATATAATATGCGAAATTGTAAAATCATAGTCCGTGATGAAGTTAATGTAAAGATTGAAGGTCTTGAACTTGACGCTCGTAAAACGCTGACCAATAAATTCAAATACGAAGTCCCAGGTGCTAGATATATGCCAGCAGTGAGACTAGGACGATGGGATGGTAAGGTAGGGTTCTTTCAACTAGGTGGATCAACTTATGTTAACCTATTGCCAGATATTATTCCTGTATTAGAAGAGTTTAATTATGATATTGAACTAGAAGACATCCGTGACTATTCAACTAACTATGGATTTGAAAAAGTTAAAGAAGATAGTTATGCAGACTATGTTTGGCCACCTAACCATCCTGCTAAAGGCCAACCAATCATGTTACGTGACTATCAAGTTGAGATAGTTAATAAGTTCTTAGAAAATCCACAGTGCATACAAGAAGTAGCCACAGGTGCAGGTAAAACTTTAATCACTGCTGTGCTAAGTCATAGATGTGAAGCACATGGTCGTACAATAGTTATTGTTCCAAATAAAAGTCTAGTCACGCAAACTGAAGAAGATTACATTAACATGGGATTAGACGTAGGTGTGTTCTTTGGTGATCGTAAAGAGTTTGGCAAGACACATACTATTTGTACTTGGCAGAGTCTAAACATTATGATGAAGAAAACTCGTGCTAAAGATATTGATATCACAATAGATGAGTTTTTACATGACGTAGTCTGTGTCATGGTAGATGAAGTACACATGGCCAAAGCGGATGCACTTAGAACATTATTAACAGGACCAATGTCACATGTTCCTATACGTTGGGGATTAACTGGTACAGTACCCAAAGAAGAATATGAGTTTATGAGTTTGAAATGTAGTTTAGGTGAGGTTATTGGTAGACTGAGTGCAAATGAACTACAGCAAGAAGGAGTGTTGGCAAACTGTCATGTTAATATTGTACAGTTAGTTGATCACGTTGAATACAGAGATTATCAAAGTGAATTACGTTATCTACTAGAAACAGAAGACCGCATGAAGTATATTGCTGGGCTAATTAACTCAATTAAAGAGTCAGGCAATACACTTATTCTTGTAGATCGTATAGCACCAGGTAAACGTTTAACAGAACTTATACCTGGATCAGTGTTTGTTTCAGGAGGAACTAAAGCAAATGATAGAAAGGAATCCTATGACGAAGTGGCCACAATGGACGATAGAGTTATTGTTGCTACTTATGGTGTTGCCGCTGTTGGTATTAACATTCCTCGGATTTTCAATTTGGTGCTTGTGGAGCCTGGTAAAAGTTTTGTACGGGTTATTCAGAGTATTGGTCGAGGCATTAGAAAGGCTGAGGATAAAGATTTTGTGCAAATTTGGGATATAACATCAACCTGTAAATTTGCTAAAAGGCATTTAACTAAACGTAAACAATTTTATCGAGAAGCAAACTATCCATTTACGGTAGAAAAAACGGAGTGGCAAGATTGACAAAACTTAAACAGGACTATACAATAACAGTATGAGAATATTAACTTTAGATAACATAAGATATGAATTAGATCAACTGCCCGAAGAAGTTGATGATATGCGTTTTAGTGTACTGGACAATTCAGATCCAGCCAACCCAGATCATCATTGGATACCATTGATCTTTTTAGAATCATTTAACAGTCCTGCACTAGTATTACGCATAGGTAATTACGAAATTAAAATGCCAGTGGATTGGCAAATATTAATTGGTGAGCCTGACTGTGGTAATTTAGAAGTATTACCATTAACATCAATTAACGACAGAGGATTTAAAGCATTTCAGTTTAATCCATTAACAGGATTCAGAAGCACATTCCTTGACATAGAAATTGTTGACGTGTATAATGATGTTAATTGGTATTGTCCTAAACTTAAAAACGGACAACTATTAACTATACCATTAGGGGACGAAAAAGAACCTGAATGTATATATTTTGTTAAGGATATATCACGTAACTGTGAAGTAGTACAATACGATAAGGTATTCTAATGCCAGCAGATAAAACAAGTCCATTATACATTGGTAATGAAATGGCGGCGTTTGATCGTAAAGATCGAAACTATTATGATAAGTTTACAGACGAAGAGCGTAAACAATTTTCTACTTACCTAATGTTAAGGTACGGAGCCAGTGTTGGCGGACGTGCAGACTTACAATCATATTATTTACAAGCAACTAACGAGGCAGTTAACAAGTACTTCTTTGACTTAAACAAGCATCCAAAACTACAATGGTTAATGTGTACTGTGGTAAGTCCTAAGATGGGTAATCAGTTTCATTATTGGTTAGCGGCCAAAAAGAAAGAAGGCACGTCAAACAATAAAGCAAGAAAGTTTTTAAGTGAACTGTATCCAAATATGAAATCAGATGAACTTGATTTACAACTGTCATTATTAACAAAAAAAGATATTAAGGAACTAGCAAAAGAACATGGCTGGGACGACAAGCGAATTAAAGCTGACTTATAAATGTAAGTATTGTGAAAGATCATTTGCCAGAGAGTCTACACTGTCTGTGCATGTCTGCGAACAAAAGAAACGTTTCCAAGATAAAGATACACCAGCAAGTCGGATTGGCTTTACAAACTTTATACGCTTTTATGAACTAACACAAGGCTCAGCAAAACAAAAAACATTTGACGACTTTGCTACATCTGCATACTATAAAGCATTTATTAAGTTTGGCAACTATTGTGTTAATGCACGTGTGGTTAACGCAGAACGTTTTGCTGATTGGTTATTAAAGGGAAATAAACGTATAGACTATTGGGGAACTGACAAACTGTATGATGAGTTCTTAAAAGAATGGGTATACAAAGAACCAGCAACAGATGCACTAACACGTGCATTAGAAACAGGTGTTGCTTGGGCATACGACACAAACAATCCTACAGAACATTTTTTACGGTATGGTAACTCAAACAAGATATGTCATTTAATCACCGCAGGACGGATTACAGGCTGGACTATTTTTAACTGTGATTCGGGGCACGAGTTTTTAGAAAACCTAACACAAGAACAACTAGCTATTGTGTATGATTTCATTGATCCAGAACGTTGGCATAAAAAATTAAAAGATTATCCAGGTGATACAGAATATCTTAGAGAAATGTTAAAGCAGGCAGGTTGGTAATGAAGTTTAAGTCAGACATTGATATTGATTTTGCAGATAGAGAGGATATACTCAAACTAATTGAGCATACTTCTGCTCGTCAAGATCGTGAGGATGGAGTACGCAGACACAACTCCGGTGTGTATGTAACTGAAATACCTTATGATCCAATCAATGACTGTGCTAGTATTGACTATGAGTCAGCAGAAGAACGTGGCTATGTTAAGATTGACTTTTTGAATGTTAATGTTTACAAACTAATTCGTGATCAACAGCACTATGATCAAATGCTTAATCAAGAACCTCGTTGGGAATTACTTAAAGATCAATCATTTGTAGAAAAGATTATACACATTGGTAATCATTATGATCTTATTAAAAACATGGAAGTAAATTCAATACCCAGGATGGCTATGTTTTTGGCTTTAATACGTCCAGGCAAAAGACACTTGCTAGGCAAAGACTGGAAAACTATTGCAGAAGATATTTGGACGGTGCCAGATGATGATAGTTATTATTTTAAGAAAGCACACGCAGTTAGTTACGCAGTACTGGTTGCCTTACATATGAATTTGTTAAGTGAATTGGTTTAGTCTACTCGGCGTACAAGTGTAATTGATTTTTTCTTAGTACGCTTTTTAGCAAGGTCTGTTAATGAAGTGGCAGGACCGTATAATATTTCTAAATCTTTATTAATAAATGTTTGTAGGAATGGTTTAAACTGAGCCCATTCTTCACGTAAGAAAATATTAATTGGAATTGATCTGTTTGATTCCCACCACCAAGTTTCTGCTAATTCTAAGAATCTTTGTTTCATTTCAATGTCAATGATACGCCCAAAGTCATACATTGTGGTCACTAGGTGATCACGATTCTGCACAATACCTACGTACTCTGCATTGCCATACATCACCACAGTGATAAATGGATACTTCTCTGACAGTTGTTTAAAAAAATCGTTTGACATGTTGATAAATATGTTATATGTATAATACTCAAGTCTATTTATATAATCAGGACCAGTTGGTAATATTAAATGATTATTCCAACACGAACATAACTTCAGTGAGGTGGGCACCCGTGTACGCAAAAGATTTAAAACTTCATAAAGGCACTGACAATGTATTAACGTTTAGATTCGTTAATCAAGATCAGAAGCCAGTATCGCTAACAGATACAACAGTAACATTTAGATTAATTCACAGTAACGGTGATGAATTAATTCTAAGTAAAGACCTAGAAGCCATTGACCTAGTCAAAGGTCGAGCTAAGGTTACAATAACAGAAGCTGAACTTGATATAGTATCAGCACAGACAGGATACTATACGCTTGAACGTAAACAAAGTTCAAGTGCAATATACAATCCTGGATTTGTAGATGACAATGCCGGTGCCCGTGGCGTTGTTGAAATCTTAGATTCTGTTATGCCTGCTCACACAGCAAGTCGTTCAATTACTATTCCTAATCATGGTAACGTATCAACATTTAATTCATCAACTTGGACCAGTAATGATCAAGGCTTACAAACATTACAATATACTCCAAGTACATTTACAGGTAATATAAAAGTAGAAGGTACTGTTGACACTAGTGGTCCATGGTACGACATAGGATCTGCTGTAGCATTATCTGCCTCATCAACTACAGGCTATATAAATATCAATGGGTTTCATCCTTACTTAAGATTAACCATTGAGAAAACATCTGGTAGTATAACAGACGTAAAAATTAGATAGTTGAACATTAAAAAACTAGCCGTATTTGGCGATAGTTGGATTTACGGTGATGAACTAGTAGATCCCTCGCATCCTGAATGGGAGTGTTGCTTTACACAAAATGATGACTACAGGCTTAGTCATTGCTTTTCAGGACTCATAGCAGATAAACTTGGTGTACCTTACGAAAATTATGGACACCCAGGTGCCAGCCTACAAAGTACAATGTGGAACTTCCTTTGGTTTTTAGAAAATACAGATTGGTCAGATACTCTTTGTTTAGTAGGACTAACTGCACCAGATAGACAAACTTGGTATAATCCAGAACATGTAAGTTATTCAAATGATCCAGCGTGGAACAAATATGTACATTCTACTTGGGTAAACTTTGGTAGTGATGTTATTCCTAAAGAATGGCAACAATTTGGTAAACAATACCTAACACTAAGCCACTGCGATGAGCTATCAAAACTAAACTATCAACAAGCAGTTTATTTTTTTGATGGTATCAGTAAAACTAAAAATATTCCGTTGATGCAATTTAACTTATATAATCCTGGAACTCTGGTAGAGTATACAGATACACTAGAATGGCCTGACCAAAACTTACAAGACATACTACAAGCACGTACAGATACAAAACAAATACACGCACCCGGACATCATCCAAATGAAAAAGGTCACCAAATTTTATCAGAAATGTTGTATTCTCAAATAAATGATGTTATACTAACTTAATGTTAGATATTACGACTGTTATTCCTGCAAAACATAAACGTACTTCCAGTGGCTGGGTATCGTTTAATGCTGTCTGCTGTGAACACAACGGTGAAAGACAGGATAAAAGACAACGTGGTGGTATCAAACAAAACGGTGAAGATTGGAGTTATCACTGTTTTAACTGTGGATTCAAAGCAAGTTTTAAACTAGGACGTACACTAAGTTATAAAGCACGTAAACTGTTATCGTGGATGGGCTTAGATCAAAATACAATAGCAGGGTTAAATTTAGAAAGTCTTAAGCATAAGGATATAGCACAACTAGTAGAACAACAGCGTGAAGTAGAAGTTAAAGTAGAGTTTGAACATAAGGACTTACCTGAAGAACTACGCTTACTAGAAACAGGTGATGCAGAGTTTATAGAATACTTACGCAACAGAGGAATAGATTGGGAAGACTATCCTTATATGATATCGCCTGAGGTTGATGGACGTAACGCAAAACGTATTGTAGTTCCTTACACTTATCAAGGTGATGTAGTAGGTTGGTCAGCACGTTACTTAGATGATCGTACACCAAAGTATATCAATGAACAACAAGCAGGCTATGTGTTTGGATTAGATCTACAACAAGAACATTGGACACAGTTAGTGGTAGTAGAAGGATTGTTTGACGCATTAAGCATTAACGCAGTAGCAGTTTTACACAATACAGTCAGTGATAAACAAGCACAAATATTAAAACAACAGCACAAACAGATAACAGTAGTGCCTGATCAAGACGAAGCTGGACTAAAATTAATTGATCGTGCAGTAGAACTAGGCTGGGCAGTATCAATACCAGACTGGCCCGAGCATGTTAAAGATGTTAACGATGCTGTAAAACATTATGGTAGATTAGGAACCTTGATAACTATTATGAACAGTCGTGAAACTAGTAAAATCAAGATAGAATTGGCAAAACGCAGACTTGTTAAAACTATTAGGTAACGTATAATATACACATGGCAACAGAATATACATTAGAAGTACAAAAACTATTTTTAGAAATGATGCTACAGGATGCTCAGAGCTATATCCGTGTGCAGAATATCTACAATCCAGAAAACTTTGATCGTAGTCTACAAGAAGCGGCCAAATTTATTAAAGAGCATGTGGACAAGCACAAGGCTATTCCTACGTTTGAGCAAGTACAAGCAGTTAGTAAAACTAAACTACAACATCTTCCTGACTTAACAGATGATCATTACAGTTGGTTTATGGAAGAGTTTGAGTCGTTTACTAGACGTCAAGAACTAGAACGTGCTATTCTTAAGTCAGCAGACATGTTAGAAAAAGGCAACTACAATCCTGTAGAAAAATTAATCAAAGATGCTGTACAAATATCGTTAACCAAAGACATGGGTACAGATTACTTTGAGGATCCTAAAGGCAGACTTGAACTATTAAAAAGTAAAAACGGACAAGTGTCGTCGGGCTGGTCAGCATTAGATAGACCGTTGTATGGTGGATTCAACAGAGGTGAACTACAGATATTTGCAGGCGGATCTGGTTCGGGTAAAAGTTTGTTTATGCAGAACTTGGCAGTGAACTGGAGCCAACTAGGACTTAACGGTGCTTACATTACACTAGAACTTAGTGAAGGATTGTGTGCTATGCGACTTGATAGTATGATGACTAACACTAGTTCAAAAGAAATCTTTAAGAAACTTGAAGATGTTGAAATGAAAGTTAAACTTGTAGGCAAGAAGTCAGGTAAACTTAGAATCAAATATATGCCTGCACAGTCAAACGTTAATGACATTAGAGCATACTTAAAAGAATTAGAAATACAAACAAAAACTAAAGTAGACTTCCTTTGTGTTGACTATTTAGATTTGATTATGCCTGTGAGTGCTAAAGTGTCACCAAACGATTTGTTTGTTAAAGACAAATATGTAAGTGAAGAGTTACGTAACCTAGCAAAAGAACTAGACATTATCTTTGTTACAGCATCGCAGTTAAACAGAGCGGCAGTTGAAGAAGTAGAATTTGATCATAGTCATATTGCAGGTGGCTTGAGTAAAATTAATACTGCTGATAATGTGTTTGGTATATTTACATCGAGAGCTATGCGTGAGCGTGGTCGTTATCAAATACAGTTAATGAAAACTAGAAGTTCTAGTGGTGTAGGCAGTAAAGTAGACTTAGAGTTTAATGTAGAAAGTTTGCGTATTACAGATCTAGCAGAGGATCAACAGTCAGCATACACTCAAACAAATCCTAGTGAACTAATGAAATCTATCAAAACAACTACCACAGTTGGTGAAAAAACAGTAACAGAACCAGAGGGCGAGTCAGCCAAAGTTACAGCAGATGTACAAGGCAACAAGCTCAAGCAGATGCTTTCTAATCTAAAATCAAGTTAAGTGATAAATACTATCACTAACGGAAACTTAACTTATGCAACGTAAAACAAAAAGTATTTTAGATGAATTGAGCTCAATGCACATTAGCAAAGACAAAAATCACCTAGTTGAGAGTCGTGCTAATAACATAATCCAGTCTGCTATCAATATTTTTGAACAAATCGATAATCTTTACACTCGAGAACAAGCAGAAGATTTACAGCGTAAGTTTGTTAACGCCATCAAATCAAGAGACCCTAAAAAATTTGCTCGGTCAGTGAGACGTAAAGATGAAGATTAATGAAATAATCCAAGTACAAGAAGCACCAGGCATTTTTGGAAAATTAAAAAATGCTATAGGAAAAAACCAAAATGCAAACTTTATTGCTACGTTTGCTAAAAAAGCAGTTCCAGCCTGGATCAATTATCTTAATCAATCAGAAGCCAAAAATGGCTACGAAGAATTAAACCCAGCACAAGTTAAGAGTGCGTTACAAAAATGGTTTGATGCTACTGTACTACAACCATATACTGTACAAAGTGCTCCGCAAGATATTAAAGCCATGTATCAAAACTTAGTTGATCCATTAGTACAAAACCCAAGAGACAAAGCTCTAGTACAAAAAGCAGTGGCAGGTCTATTAGCAGTGTCACAAGCACGTAGTGGACAAGACGAATTAGATGGTACAGCATCAACAGACAATCAGAGATCAACTCTAGCACCACAGCAGGATTGTAAAGTATCTACAAATGCTGGTAAAATTACAGTGTGCGGACAAGAAGTTGATAGAAATTCTCAAACCTATAGAGATCTAGAAAAATTACTAAAAGCTCAGGGCCAGGCATAATGGAACTATTTGAGGGCGGCAACGTATTTAAAGATCAACAAGGCAATCCTTTAACACAAAGAATTAATCTTGTTGATGTTAAGCCAACTGTAAAATATCTTGAATCACTAACAGGATTACCTTTACTAGATAACATGCTAGGTTCAACAGGTAAGAAGCCTACGTCAGGTGATTTAGATCTAGCAGTTGATGCTAGTAAGTATACCAAAGACGAATTATATAATAAACTAATATCAAAAGGTGTTAATAGCACTGACGTTGCTAAGTCAGGTGACTCAGTACACTATAAATGTCCTATCAACGGTGATCCACAAGACGGCTATGTACAAGTAGACTTTATGTTTGGTGATCCTAAATGGCAACAGTTTGCGTTAAACGCATCACCAGATTCAGAATACAAAGGTGTACACCGTGCTATCTTATTAGCCAGTATTGCTAAAGCTAGAGGTATGAAGTGGTCATACAAGTATGGACTAGTGTCAAGAGAAACAAACAAAGTTATATCAAACAAGCCAGACGAAATTGCTAAAATGCTAATTGGTGGCTCACGTAAAGATTTAGCCAGTGTGGAAAGTATACTAGCACAAGCACGTAAAGACCCTGAATACGAATCATTGGTAGCAGATGCTAGAGAGTCATTTGAAAAAGATGGACTACAGTTTGAATCAACAGAAGTTAATTGGATTGCACATACAAGAGATAGATTAGTTAACCTAGGAATGAAAGTTATTACAGAAGCGGCAAGAATTGAACATCCAGAAGATATGATATTCAATGATGCTAGTCACGGTGCTCTAGGTGCTATAAGAGATCTAAAATGGTTGCCAAATTCAGCACAAGACATTACAATTAAATGGGATGGCAAGCCAGCAATTATATTTGGCCGAGACAGCAACGGTAAGTTTATATTAACAGACAAGTCAGGCTTTACTGCTAAGTCATACTCTGGACTAGCAACAAGTCCAGAAGAACTAGAAAAAATTATGCTGATGCGTGGTGGCGATCGTACTGAATTAATTAATATGTATAAAGCTCTTTGGGCACCATTAGAAGCACAAACACCTAAAGGCCTTCAAGGTTTCTTTAAAGGCGATTTACTCTATGCAGGTAGACCAGCAAAACAAGGTAGTAAGTTTGTGTTTACGCCAAACACAGTAACATATTCAGTTGACGCAGACACTGACCTAGGCAAACAAATAGGTGCAAGTAAAGCAGGTGTTGCTATACACACATTCTTAACAGGTCCAGAAGATGCAGGACAACCTTTCCATGCTATAGAAAAATTACCTACAGGTCCTATCTTATTTGTAGGCCCTAAAATGAAAGAAACACCTAAGGTAGATGTTCCAACAGATAAACTAGATCAAATTGAATCTAAGATTTTGTCAAATAGTAGAGCTATTGATCGTTTCTTTATGCCAGGAAAATTAAGAGAATTACAACTATCAGACTTGCCACAATTAATGAAACAGTTTGCTAACTTTAAAGTTAGAGAAGGTAACTTTAATAATATGGCCAACAGCTTTGCTAATTGGGCAATAACTAAAGTTTCACAAGGCAAAGGTGAAAGACTTGCTAACTATGTAGGCGAGAATATAAAAGTTGTTGAATTAATTTTTAACATATTCAATGCTATTGCTGTTATTAAAACACAGATAGTTAGAGCATTAGATCAACAAGGTGGCGGCATTAGTGCTACAATAGATGGAGAATCAGGACACGAAGGTTATGTAGCAGGTGGCCTTAAGTATGTTGATCGTTTAAGATTTTCAAAATCAAACTTTGCAAAGAATATAAAATAATGGAATTTATCAAAAGCATCATTGAGTCAAGAATGTATCGTAGACTTGAACAAGTCAAAGGTACAGACGTTAACACTTTGGCAGGACTTGTCTATGACCATATGTTAATGCTACGTGTTGTTTATTATCTTGATAAAAAGTCAGCAGTTAGATATGCTAAAGATACTATTAAACAACAAAACTTTACTGGCTTTAGGCAGTCAATGACAGACATGTACAACCTACTTACATTAGTAATGCAACAAAGGCAGTATGCAGATAAACTATTTAATAATTGGGATATCATTATTCCTGAACTAAGACTAAAACGTGTTATCAGAGCAGTAGCAGATGGTCAGTTAGATGAAAGAGACTACGACCAATTGTTAATGATTTTATACAGAAGATTTGGACGAGTGGTAACTAGCGATCAGATGTGGCTACGTAGATTAGTACAGGATTGGCATAAACGTATTAGCAAATCAGATCGTAATCAAGTTATAATGCGTGTACTACAAACTGTTAGACGTCCTGTCAACACAGACTTATACATGCTGTTACAAAAAGTAAGTAAGGTAAGTCCTGGCACTGAATAATGTGGGGGTACTTAATTGGCATTTGCGTCATTGTCAATGGCGAACAACTATGCGAAGATCAAACATTTGTTCCTGACTTTACATCACAAATAGCCTGCGAAGTACACTCTATTCTACAAACCAGTATAATCAATTACGAGCTAAGATACATAGACGGTGAATACAATATGTTTGTAGCACCTACAAACTGCATAGACATACCTATTAGACCTTCAGTAGATCGAATCAAACCTAGAAAAATCAAATAAACTACGCTTTAAATACGATCAAATTGGACTAAATAAGTTTAGGGAAGAAATTATTTCCCACACATTAAGGAGATATTATTATGGCAGTTTTATCAAATAACGCATCAGTTTCAGCATCACAAGGTCTAGGCCCAACTACTTACGTATGTACAGTAAATACAGGTTTAGCAACAGTTGAAGCCGCATGTAAAGAAATCCAGAACGAAGGCGGAACAATCGCGGCAGTTGAAGGTACAGCTGACGGTTCATACGTTTTAGTTCAAGGTGGTCCAACACCATCAGCTACAGGCGTAACAGTTGTAGCAACATTATCATAAGTTTTTAACTTATTTAAAGAGCCCACTTTTTACAGTGGGCTTTTTTATTGGCTATAAATATGTTTATGGAACAACAAGAATTGTTTGAAAAAGATACAACTGCTTGGGTTTACGAGTCACCAGACGGTGGTACAACTATATATAGACGAAAGTTGGGTGATCCGCATTACAAACGAGAACTGGTCAAAGAAATACATGACGAGTTTCGTGACTATCGAGACTGGATGTATAAACAAGACTGGTCAACATTATCTCAAAAACCATTTATTAAAGAAGCTCTAGATAAACTTAGAGTACTAGTAGAATTGACAAAAGAATGATACGCTGTTATACATTAATAGATATTACACCTACAGGTTTTACACGTAAGCCTAAAACACCCGAGGATATTATACGACGTAATCAACAACGTAACTACGAAACATTCTTACAGTTAATATCTTTACGCAGTCAACCATCTATTATACATAAACCAATAAAGATAGACAATGTGCAAATAGAAGAACACGTATTTGGTAGTTACTATATGCCAAGTTTATTTCCTTATACTGTATGGTGCTTTGACTTTGACAGCGAACACGAAGACTCTTATGCCAACGATAAAAATCCATTAGGAAGTCTAATTGCAGACTTTAACGGAATTCCGATCATTGACAATTTAGCCGAAACTGCTAAAATTAATAACACAATCAACACCTTAGGTGAACACGCCAACACATATTTTCAGAGAATTTAGTCGATAATGATAAATAAAACGTATAAGCAACTAGATCTAATCTAGCAAAGCATAACAAGACAAAAAATAGGCACATATAGGCAAACAATAGGCTCAGCATACAGTTAATGCTTTAATATCCTTGTGGAGAAAAAGAGCATTGAGTACTACTCAAATTGAGAAAGAAAATTTAGAAGCCCACGTTGAATTATGTGCCGAAAGGTACGATGCGTTGGAAACTAAATTAGACACAGTTGAGAAAAAAGTTAGTTCATTAGAACGATCAGTCGGCGAAATCAAAGATATGATAGTACATCTTGATCGTCGTCGTTCTACACAACTGATTACTTGGGCTGGCACCGCTATTACAATGTTAATAGGTGTTGTAGGTTGGTTATTAACTAAGTTTGTTTGGTAACTATGTCTAACATAGACCAAAAATACAAAAAGTTAAAACAAGTTGCCTCTCAGAGTCTACAAAGCCTTTCATCAAATATAATTGTTAAAGTTAAAGACAATTACATAGTATTCAGACGTTACACAATCACTCCAACCAAGGATGGCTATTTTGCTGTTAGACGTGCAGGCGATGTTTTGCACGAATTTACATCTAGTAGAAACGCATTGGCGTTTTGTATTTTAGAACAGCATGCCAGAATAGAAGAATCAATACATTTGCTTAACGAGGACAAGAGAATACAAAGGCTTGAGTGGGATATTGTAAATCATAAACATATTATGGATACCACTAAAGATAACGAAAGAAGAATGTTGATGGCCGATTTAGTAATAAATGATATTGCTATAAGAGGCGATATTAAAATTAAGTTACGTGACACTATTAACTTAGCTAAATACTATCAACAAAAAGGATTTGATAATGAAACTGCAAGAACTCGCAACAAATAAAATAAAACAGGTTGGCAAACTTATGGAAAGTTACTTCAATCGTAAGATTGACGTTACAGGACTATCATTGGAACACGCACAATCACTATTAGCTAAGACAACACAATTAGTTAACGAAGTACAATCAAGTATTGCCAGACATACTAGTGAAAATAATCCAGCTTATTTACAAGCATTAATGATGAAAGAAGCATTAGAAGCATACGTAAACGAAGCAACTAGCGATAAAAATCCGTATGCAGGCGGTACAAGCGAGAGAAAAATGAATCATACTGCACCAACAGGTATGATGCCAGCAGATATTGAAGATCCAGCACAAGAAGATGACGACGAAATGGAAGAAGCATGTGGCTCTACTCATAAAAAGAAAATGAAAGAGTACGGTAAGAAAAAAACTTACGAAGCTAAACAGATAAACGAAGCAGACGTTGAAGAAGCACAGGTAACACTAGCGGCTCAAGACGTTGTTGATAGAATCCAAAAAATGTATGAAGATGTTGCAGAAATGCAGTATAAAGATTTACCTAACCTAGCACAAATGATGAAACAAGAAATGGGTATTAATCAAACACAAGCATACTATGATGCAACTAACACAGCAATATCAACACTAGTACAGGCATTAGAACAGGCAAAAACAGATTTAGAAAGTGCAATGGCACCAATTACAGGCGAAGAAACTATTACTCCAGATGAATTCACTACTGATACAGATGTAGATTTAGACTTAGACGTTGAAGAACCAGATGTGGAACTAGACAGCGAAGAAGAAATTACAGACGAACCAGATTTAGATACAGATTTAGGCAGAGAAAGACGCTAATGAAACTGTTTGAGGTATATGGTTCTGAAATGGAACTTGCGGCCTTAGTTCAGTATCTTATTAGTCGTTCAGAAGACTTAGGCACAAAAGGAAAAGTTGGAACAGAAACTTTTCTTAACATGGCAGATAATTTAGGCATTAATATTTCACTGAGCCAGCTACAAAGCATGGCACAGAGAGCGCCGTTAAAGAATATGATTGCAGACGTGAGCCCACAGCATGTTAGTTTTGATTTAACATCAGCGGGTAATGCTACAATGAGTGTAGACAAAGCACGTAAAACGGTGTCCTCCATGGCAAAACGAGCAATGAAAAGGTAAACTTTCAACATTGGTCGTTGCTACTCCATAAAAGCTCTGTTTTTTAGCAGAGCTTTTTTTTGTGGTTGACACACCTGCTAAATACTGTACAATAATACTCAAGTATTATAAATGACACGTTGGTGCACCTAGACATAAATACTAGTATGAAAAAATACGGTATAATAAAAAAGTGTAAGCATTGTGGAACTGAGTTCGAAACTAGACCTAGATTTTTAGACTATTGCTCTCAAAAATGTAAAAATCCCTTAAACCGAGGAGAATATGAACCCTGGAACAAAGGCAAGAAAATGTCTAAAGAGTTTGTTAAAACAAAAATGAACTTGGAAGGTTTAGAAAAAGGTCGGAGTTATTGGAAAGGAAAGGAAAATCCTAAACAAGCAAAAAGATGGTTAGGAGAGAATAATCCTAACTGGGACGGCAAGATCAATAATCAACGTCCTAAAAATTACGTTGATGATGAATTTACAGCATACAAAAGAGAGTGTCGTAAAGCAACATATCGATCTTGGTATGCTATGAAGAAAGAAGGAACAATACCTGATAATACAGGTAAAAGAAAAGACCAATATCAATTAGATCATATTATTCCTTTTAAGCAAGGGTTTGAATTAGGAATAGATCCTGTGATTATTGGTGGTAGACAAAATCTACAATGGATATTAGGTGAGGAGAATAGAAAGAAATGGGATTCTTATCAACCTAATAATGTTATTAAAACTATTTTAGGAGATTAGATTATGGCCTATTCAGCCAAGGTCTTAGATCACTATGAAAACCCCAGAAATGTGGGATCATTAGATAAGGAGGACCCGCAAGTCGGCACTGGTATGGTTGGTGCTCCGGCTTGCGGATGACGGAGACGTCATGAAGTTACAGATCAGGGTGGATGATGGAATCATCACGGACGCAAAATTTAAAACGTATGGCTGTGGTAGTGCTATTGCTAGTTCTAGTCTCGTCACAGAACTTCTCAAGGGCAAGACCCTCGATGAGGCTACAGCTATTAAGAACACCGACATTGTTGAGGAGTTGGCACTCCCTCCAGTTAAAATCCACTGCTCGGTACTCGCTGAAGATGCTATTAAGAGTGCGATAGCAGATTACAACTCAAAGAATGGATCATAAGTTTGTATTAAACTATAACTTACTAGCCAGTAAAGAACTAGTACAAGTTTATAGCAAACTTAGCCAATCAGAGCGTAGATATATCAATAGAGAAATGTTATTACATGTGCCTATATTAAATTGGTTAGACACTAATATAGGCACAATAACATTTGATGTAGATATTGGTCTAGAATATATCATAGGTGACGGATGGCGACTACATAATTATATGTACGATCACGAACTAGGCACTAAAAGTGAAATATGGTTTGATCCTTATGTGGATAAACACAAAATAACGGAGTTTGCACTAAGATGGGTGAATTAATTACAATAACAGATTCAGCAGTAGCAAAAATAAAAGAAATTCTAGCTGAGGAAAATAATCCTAACATGAAAGTTAGAATGTTTGTTGAAGGTGGCGGTTGCTCAGGTATGCAATACGGCTTTACCTTAGACGAAGAACAAAACGAAGACGACTTTGATATCGAAAAAGATGGAGTACATATTCTAATAGATAGCATGAGTTCACAATATGTACAGGGTGCAGAAGTTGATTGGACTGAATCTGTACAAGGTAGTCAATTTGCTATTCGTAATCCAAATGCAACTACAAGTTGTGGGTGTGGGTCAAGTTTTTCAGTATGATAACTCTGACAGATTCAGCACACGCAAAAGCTCTATCAGCAATTAATTCAAGAGAAGGTACAATAGGACTTCGTGTTGGTGTAAGAACCACAGGGTGTTCGGGCATGGCCTATGTGTTAGAGTTTGTAGACACTTTGGAGGAATGGGATAAGGTGTTTGACAATAATGGTGTTAAAATAATAGTAGACGAGAAAAGTCTAGCATACCTTAAAGGTCTAGAAATGGACTATGTTAAAAAAGGGCTAAACGAAGGCTTTGAATTTATTAATCCTAATGCGACAGGCGAATGTGGTTGTGGCGAAAGTTTTACGGTAAAATGATAACAAACAAATTTGATTATAAAGAATTATCAAGAGAAAGTGTAAACGGCAAACGACTATATACATGTCCTGATGGTAATGCAGTTCCAAGTGTTACAACTATATTAGACAAAACTAAATCAAAAGAAAAACAACAAGCTCTGGCAAACTGGCGTAAAAGTGTAGGTGAAGCCAAAGCAACTGAAATAGTTACAGAAGCGGCCAATAGAGGAACACGAATGCACACTTATTTAGAAAAGTATGTGCTAGGTGAAGAGCTAAAAGAAAGTGTAGGAAATCCTTTTGCACAACAAAGTTTAGACATGGCTAAAATTGTAATTGAAGAAGGACTTAAAAATGTGGATGAATATTGGGGTACTGAAATTGCCTTATATCATCCACAAATATACGCAGGTACTACAGACCTTGTAGGGGTACACAAAGGCGAACCTGCTATACTTGACTTTAAACAAACTAACAAACCTAAAAAAAGAGAATGGATTGAAGACTATTTCTTACAGTTGGCCGCATACGCAGAAGCACACAATGAAGTATACGGAACCAACATACGTAAGGGTGTAGTTCTTATGTGTTCAAAAGACTATAAATATCAAGAGTTCATCAGCGAAGGCACGGAGTTTGATATGTGGCGAGATCTTTGGTGGCAACGAGTCGAAGAATACTATAAGAATCATCATAATGTCTGAAATACTATTTTTATTATTTGTAAAGCACGTCATAATTGATCTTGGATTACAAGCACAATTATTATGGGGTAAAACAGACGCCAAATACAATTACTTTGGCTGTCATAGCCATTACTTACATCATGCAATAGGTACTTTCTTAGTATTCCTATTTGTTGATGTTAAAACAGCACTACTAGCATCACTGTTAGACTACATAGCACACTGGCACATAGACTTTTGTAAGCATAGAGTACAACACGGCTTAGGTTGTGAACGTAAAGACAAAGTTTGGTGGTGGATTGCTGTTGTAGATCAATTATTTCACTTTACGACCTATTATTTGTTAGTCATCTATCTTGTCAACTAGATAAATACTATCATATAAACTAGGATAAAAGAAGCAATGGCAATAGTTCAAATATCACGAATTCAACATAGAAAAGGTCTATTAGAAAATCTACCTCAACTAGCGGGTGGTGAATTAGGTTGGTCAGTTGATCAACGTAGACTATACATTGGTAATGGTACCTTAGTAGAAGGTGCTCCAGTAATTGGAAACACTGAAGTTCTTACAGAGTTCAGTGATGTATTATCAGTTGCATCAGCATATACTTACAAAGGATTAGCCGCAGGGTACACAGTTAAAACAGATGAACCTGCTGTTGAACGTACACTAGGTAGTAAACTAGATGACATGGCCAGTGTTAAAGACTTTGGTGCTGTAGGTGATGGCGAAGCTGATGACACAGCGGCTATTAATCGTGCTTTTTATGAATTATTCTGTCGTGAAAAGAATCCAGAAATTAGACGCTCACTATACTTCCCAGCAGGTATTTACAGAGTATCAGATACTATTAAAATTCCACCTTATGCTAAAATATGGGGCGAAGGTGTTGAGTCAAGTATTATTAGAATGGCCCCTGAAGATTCGTCTGTACCAGCATACGTTATAAGAACAACAGACAGTCTACAACAGACTGGTGCTAACATTGGTGCTAACTCAGCAACACTTCCTAAGTATATTGAAATGCACTCAATGTCAATTGAATCAACAATTGAAAATCATATTTGCTTGATTGAATCAGCAGAACAATGTTATTTTGATTCTGTTAACTTTACTGGTCCATTGTTAGAAGCAAATTTACAGGATGCCTCAAAAGGTACTAAGTGCCTTTCAGTAGCAGGTACAGCGGCTACTACACCCGAAATGGTTACATTTGATAAATGTAGTTTTAAAGGTTGTACCTATGGTGTTAAAGCAGATGACAACTCAAACGGTTTTACATTTACTAACGGTCGTTTCCACACACTATGGAGAGGCGTACAGTTAGGTGAAGATACAACAGATGTTGGTCCACAAGGCTATCGCATCACACAAAACATTTTTGATGACATTTCAGACTCAGGCATTTACTTTAACAATGTTGAAAGAAACATATCAGGACACAACATTTTCCTAAACGTTGCTAATACCTTTAACGGTACTGGTAACCCAAGTGAATCAGTAATACAAATATTAAGTAACGATAATGTTTCAGTTGGCGACATGTTTGAGCGTACAGATGCAGATGATTTAATTCATGTACGTGTTGATGTTAGCTCTAACGTTAGAGGTATTTACTTTGACAATGCCAGATCAGTTGCTTATGGTAACTACAAACGTGACGCAGGATTAAGAGCAACAGTTGAAAACAATCAGTCATCTGCTCAAAATGTATTCACAAGACAAGCAAACGGTTTCTGCTGTTTTGCTATAGACTATTCAATATCTAGAGGTGACGCTAAACGTATTGGACGTATAGTAGTATCTTTAGCAGAAGGCTCAAACGCATTATCATATTATGATGACTATAATGAAAATGCAGACACTGGCGTGGTACTTTCTGTAGACGAATCGGGTTCATCATTTAGATTACGTTATACAAGTACTAACACAGGATCCACGGGTTATATCCACTACTCATTAACACATCTAAGATAAGATGTGGCCACAAGACTTTGAATCTCGTCTTCGAGAGTGGCACGATCTACGTGAGCGTGTCCGAGACCTCGAATTAAAACCCCAACTTGACGCTATCAATGAATGGTGGAGTCACGCACCTAGAGTTAATCATTTAATACACTGGAACGATCAATCAAATTGGTTAGGTCCCTGGGACCTTTTGGCAGAAAACGGATATTGCGAACTTGCTTCTTGTCTTGGTTTAGCATATACTATAATTCTAGTTAACGAATCAGCAGATATTAAAATTGCCAAAGCAGTAGACGAGATTGGCAGTGACTGTATAATATTAGTAGTTAATAATGATTATATTCTTAACTGGGATCTGAGTTCAGTGATAAGTACAGAACAATACAATTTTAATATTAAAGAAACGTTTGACTGTGAACGTTTAAGAAAAAAGATAGGGTAAAATGGCAGAGATATTAGTTACTAAAAGAAACGGTAATAAAGAACCGTTGATCATTGATAAACTTCATAAAGTAGTAATGTGGGCATGTGAGGACATTACAGGTGTATCAGCAAGTGAAGTTGAAATTAAAAGTCACTTACAGTTTTATGAAGGCATTAAAACTTCAGACATACAAGAAACAGTTATTAAGTCAGCGGCTGATCTAATCACAGAAGAAACCCCAAACTATCAATACGTAGCAGGTCGATTAATTAACTATCATATCCGTAAAGACGTATATGGCCAGTTTGACCCATGGCACATTACAAAATTAATTAAAGAAAACATTGACCGTGGTATGTATGATCCAGATCTGTATGATCTGTACACAGAAGAAGAGTGGGATCGCATTAATTCCTTTATTAAACACGAGCGTGATGAGTCATTAACATACGTTGCTATGGAACAGTTCCGTGGCAAGTACCTAGTACAAAATAGAGTAACAGGTGAGCTATACGAATCACCACAGATGACTTATATTTTAATTGCGGCTACTTTGTTTAGTAACTATCCAAAAGAAACAAGATTAAGCTATATTAAAGACTACTATGATGCTATTTCAACACACCAAGTGTCACTACCCACTCCTGTTATGGCTGGCGTTAGAACAAGTCAGCGACAGTTTAGCTCGTGTGTATTAATTGAAACAGATGACTCGTTAGATTCAATTAATGCAACAAGTTCAAGTATTGTAAGATACGTTTCACAAAAAGCAGGTATAGGTATTGGTGCAGGACGTATTCGTGCTATCAAGTCACCTATTAGAAAAGGCGACGCATATCATACAGGTGTTGTACCATTCTTTAAACTTTTCCAGGCGGCGACCCGCTCATGTTCACAAGGTGGTGTTAGAAACGGAGCGGCTACTCTTTACTATCCTATTTGGCATTTGGAAGTTGAAGACTTACTAGTACTTAAAAACAACAAAGGTACAGATGATAATCGTGTACGTCACATGGACTATGGCATACAGTTTAATAAATTAATGTATGAAAGATTATTATCAGGTGGTGACATTACATTATTCTCACCACATGACGTTCCAGAAATGTATAACGCTTTCTTTGCTGACCAGGACAAGTTTAAAGAACTCTACGAAACAGCAGAACGTAACACACGTCTACGTAAAAAAACAATTAAAGCGATTGATTTGTTTAGTCAGTTTGTACAAGAGCGTAAAGACACAGGTAGAATTTATCTACAAAACGTTGATCATGCTAACACACACGGTTCATTTAACCCTGAACTAGCACCAGTAAGACAATCAAACTTATGTTGTGAAATTGATTTACCTACTAAACCATTAACAGATTTAAATGATCCAACTGGTGAAATTGCATTATGTACACTAAGTGCAATCAATTGGGGTGTATTCAGAACTCCAGAAGAAATGCAGAAAGCATGTGAACTTGCTGTTAGAGGCCTAGACGCATTATTAAGTTATCAAAACTATCCAGTACTAGCGGCCGCTTATGCTACACAGAATAGACGCCCACTAGGCGTAGGTATTATTAACCTTGCTTACTGGTTAGCAAAAAATGATTTTACATATTCAGACCCAAGTTGCTTACCTGAATTAGATCGTTGGGCACAGCATTGGAGTTACTATTTGATCAAAGCATCAGCAGATCTAGCAGAAGAGTATGGTGCATGTCCTAAGTCAAACGAAACTAAGTATCATGATGGCGTACTACCTGTTGATACTTACAAAAAGGATGTTGACGAGCTAGTTGATCCAGTTGACCATGTTGATTGGGCTGGCCTACGTGAACAACTTAAACAAACAGGCATCCGTAATTCAACACTAATGGCACTCATGCCTGCTGAAACGTCAGCACAGATTAGTAACTCAACTAACGGTGTAGAACCGCCACGTAGTTACATATCTGTTAAACAAAGTAAGCACGGTGCATTACGTCAAGTTGTCCCAGAATTTAGACGCCTTAAAAATAAGTATGAACTGTTATGGGATCAGAAGTCACCGGAGGGTTATCTAAAAATTATGGCCATTCTCCAGAAGTATATTGATCAAGGAATTTCAGTAAATACATCCTACAATCCACAGTATTACGAAGACGATAAAATTCCTATGAGTGAACTACTCCAACATATCGTTATGTTTTATAAATACGGTGGTAAACAGTTATATTACAACAACACACACGATGGTCAAGGCGAAATTGACATTGATCGTGACGTAGCAAACTCAGTAGAAGTAAACAACAGTGAAGAAGAGCAGTTCAACGACGATGACTGCGATTCATGCAAAATTTAGGGGCAGTAGGTAATGAGTGTATTAAACAAAAATAAAAAAAGTCATCTCAAGGCATTAGCATTTTTAGATCCTAATGGCGGAAACGGCATCCAACGTTATGATGTTGTTAAGTATAGACAGTTTGAAAAGTTAACTGATCGTCAGTTAGGTTTTTTTTGGCGACCTGAAGAAGTGGACGTTATGCGTGATGCAAAAGACTTTAAAGATCTAACACCATACGAACAACATATCTTTACATCAAACTTAAAAAGACAAATTGTATTAGATTCAGTGCAAGGACGTTCCCCTAATTTAGCGTTATTGCCTTTAGCAACTATACCAGAAATTGAAACATGGATTGAGACCTGGGCATTTAACGAAACTATTCACTCACGTTCATACACACACATTATTAGAAACGTTTACTCAGATCCAACTAAAGTATTTGATGAACTAATGGACATCAAAGAAATTACAGACTGCGGTGATGATATTTCAAAATACTATGATGGATTAATTGAATATCAAAGAATGTATGAATTCTTAGGTGAAGGTGAGCATACTGTTAACGGTAAGAAAGTTGTTGTTGATAAGTATGAACTTAAAAAACGTTTATGGTTATGCTTAAACTCTGTAAATGTATTAGAAGGCATCCGCTTTTATGTTTCATTTGCTTGTAGTTGGGCATTTGCTGAACTTAAGAAAATGGAAGGCAATGCTAAAATTATTAAACTGATTGCCAGAGATGAAAACGTACACCTAGCATCAAGTCAGCATTTACTAAAAATGCTACCAACAGATGACAAAGACTACATTAAAATTAAAAAAGAATGTGAATCAGAAGTCGTTCAAATGTTTAAAACTGCTGTTGATCAAGAAGAACAGTGGGCAACATATTTGTTTAAAGATGGTTCTATGATTGGCCTCAATGAAAGACTGTTATGCGATTATATTGAATGGATTGCTAACAAGCGTATGTCAACACTAGGGTTAGAGTCACCATACAAAGGTGGATCAAATCCTCTACCATGGACACAGAAATGGATTGCTGGTGGCGATGTTCAAGTAGCACCACAGGAAACAGAGATAAGTAGTTACACTATTGGTGCTGTTAAACAGGATGTTGACGAAAACACGTTCAACGGATTTACACTTTAATATGAAATGGTTTTATAGAACTTTCCCTTTAGATAAAAGGGTTAAGATGCTTCAGGCCTTTGCTTACATTGGCTTTATTATAGGCATCATTACATACTTTGATTGGGCCTGGCTTGCTATGGGTCTTGCTTACTCATGGCTTGTATTTTTAATAGGTGCGGCCTGTGGATTACACAAATATTCTAGTCATAGATCATTTGAGCCTAAAAACAAGTTCTTTAAAATATTAATGTTGTTTTGTTCAATGACATTGAGCTTAGGTTCAAATGTGTCATGGGCATGTACACATCGTAAGCATCACAAGTTTAGTGATCATGAGGGCGATCCACATAGCCCAAACATTGATGGTGGTGGCTGGTGGCGTAGCATTAGACTATGGTTCTACTACTTCCCAACATATCATATTAATCCAAGAACAGTAAAAGACTTGAGTGTTGATGCAGAACACAAGTGGTTCCATAATCATTATTTTAAATTAAACTTAGGTTGGTTCTTAATCTTATTTTTAATATCACCTAAGGTTGCTACATACTTTTACTTCTTACCTATTATCTATGCGTTTCAGGCAATTAGTTACATTACTGTCTTAGCACACAATAGATATTTGTATGAGTGGATTGGCTACACAAACTTTCCTAGTAAAGACTTAACTTTTAATAGTAAGATAGCATCAGTGTTTGTTCCTGGTGATGGCAATCATAATAATCATCACACACAACCAGGTGCGGCTATTAATAAATTTACTGCTAAGGATTGGGACTTTGCTTGGTGGTTTATTAGACTAGCAGGAAAAGATATTAAAGCTGAAGGTGACTTTCAGCAGACTCATCACACTTAAACAAATTCTACCTGACAGGTATAGTGTTTACGACCTTTGTGTATTATTTCAATAGACTTAAACTCTGACTCTTGTTCTTCAAAAGATTTTTTACGAATATCAAATAAAACCACAGTATTATCATGACTGTGTGCTTTTACTAAATCTTTATATGTACTAGCAGGATAATGAAATCCGCAACTTAGTATACTATATATAAGATCAAACTTTATATTACTATCTATATTAATGTTTTTGGCATCTATAAACGTATAATTCATATTTCTTGAATCATATGATGCTTTTAGATCGTCTAATTTAGAATAAAATTTAAAAGTGTCAACTTCGCCGTACAATACAGATCTTTTACGATCCTTGGTATTATCAAAGTCACTGTCTAAAAGATATAAATTACTATTATATTTTTGTTGTAGCATTTCAGATTCAAATGCTAGACCGCATCCAATATCTAAAATATTAGTAGGAACAAAGTTAAGAAAATTATCTATTACTTCAAAATTTTTCTTTTTAACTTCTACGTAGTCATCAGTAGCCCATTCCTTAATCCATATATCAGACATTTATTCTGACCTAGCAAACAAATCAGCTATTTCGCCTGACAGATCAAACCTACCGTTTTTACGTTTATAGTTTCTTTCGCCTGGGTAAGCATGATGTGTTTCATGATATCCTTCACCAGCAAACAATAAAGAGAATAACAAACTGTCCCAACTCTTGTCTGCTGTTGAATGTGGCTTAGTACCTTGTGTTGCTCGTTGTGCTAGTTGACTGTGTGCTAATACTGTTACCCAACTCATACCTAGTAAACAATATACCACAGGCAGTGCAAATAAGTAGACAACTAATACTGGATTAATTAGAAATAGTATTGCAGGATATATAGCCCATATTTTCCAGTAGTGATTATGGTACAACTTCATATCCTTGTCCTTCATTAGATCAACAACCATACGTGGATTAATTTTATCTACTTCCATCCATAAAAACCATAATTTTAGGTTATGAAGTAACGATTGTTTAAGTACAAACGGATCTTTGTCTGTATCTGAATGTACATGATGCGTTCTATGACCTGCGGCAAATTCTATTGGTGTACCTAGGGTGGTCAAAGTACCCATGAACAATAAAAAGTGCTTTACAAGGCGATTACGTGGTTCTAAGGCACGGTGTGAAACGTACTTATGTAGGCTTACACTAACGCCCACAGTGAACAATATATAGCCTAGCACAAAGCCTAATAGCATAAGAGCTAGGTTAAATTGAGTAATCATTACTAAGATAACGAGTAAATACATCGTTGCTTGGGCAATACGTACTCTGTTATAATTAGGGATTGATAAATTTTTTATTAGGTCACGAAATATATTCATAACTATATTTATAGATCTAAAACAAGGGAGAACAAATATGTTAACTATCTATTCAAAAACAACTTGTCCGCACTGTGATAGTGCTAAAAAATATCTTGAGTCAAAGAATGTTGAATTTGAAGTAATTAATATTGAAGAAGATGCTGAGGCAAGACAGTTTTTAGTAGATCACGGACATAGATCAGTACCGCAAATTTATAAAGGTAATGAGCTATTTGTTGAAGGCGGCTATAGTGCATTAATCAAACTAACAGAAGACGAAATAAAGGCAAAATTATGAAAATTGAAAAGAAAAAACAGTATACATTTAAATTAGTAACTGGTGAAGAAATAGTTGCTAAGGTAGAAGACGTGGGCGATGACCATTATGTAGTTTCAAAACCTTGTACTATTATGCCAAACGCTCAAGGTCAAATGCAAATGGTGCCTAGTGCATACACTATGGAATTAGACAAAAATGTCCAGATAAATATAAGTGCAGTAGCAATGATATTTGAACCTAATGAATCAGTGCAGACTGCATATACAAAAGCAACTACAGGTATTGACGTACCTGAAAAGAAAATCATACACGGATAATTAGATGCCAGCAGTAGTTAGAAAAGGTGATGTAAATTCAGCAGGTGGTGTAGCAACATCAGGCTCACCTAATGTGTTAGTTAACGGAAGAGGTGTAGTACCTCCAGGAACAAGTGTAACTCCACATCCTTGCTGTGGTGCACCTGGCTGTGCTATACACTGTGCGGCATCAACAACAGGTGGTTCAGCAACAGTGTTCGCTAACGGTAAGCCAATCATTCTAGTAGGTGATTCAGACACCTGTGGGCATCCAAGAAAAACTGGTAGCTCAAACGTTTTTATAGGAGGTTAATATGGCAGGTACATTTACTCCTATGCAGATGAATGCTGGTGCGGGTCTATTACAAGATACAGGCATTAGTCTATCACCAGAGTTCTCAGGATACGTTACACAATACAAAGCAATCGCAAACATTGATGATCTTAGTTGGTGTTTAGAACGTATTGACAGAACGGGAAATACTTATAATTACATATCATCAACAAGCACCATTAATAACCTATTAAGTTTAGGTCAAGATGAATTTCATGGATTAACAAACACAGTAACAACAGCCGACCAATCTTTAGTAGGCGAAACTAGTTTAACTCAGGCTATTGTAGATCATTCAACAGCATTATTAGGTGCAGACCTAGGTGTGTTTGCACAACACTTTAGTTTAGCCAGTGCATTTACTTCGCAATCAAATCAATTTATTACCAGTGCATTAAACATTGAAAACAGTCAAGGAGTTAGTAATGATATTAATAATTTACTAACAGGTGCAGTAACAGATACTACCTTAGCACTAAATCCGTTTGCCAGTGATATATTAAACACCGGAGATTTAATTGACTATAATCAATTAACTAATCTAGGGAACCCATTAGCATTTATTAAACGCTATTGGTCTTTAGCTGGCGGACTTCCTATAATAGAAAAATATCTCAATAAAAACAATATTAATTCAGCAGGCCTAATTGATGTTGTTAATAGAAATGACCCTGGTGCTATTATTAATATGCAGGTAAGTGAACTAGGTACACAAGGATTAATTAGTTATCCTGAAGGCATTACATCAAACACTGTAGAACAAAAGCAAGTACAGAATATAAACAAAAAAGGCCTAGGACGTGCAGTATGGGATACCTTAGGTGACATTAAAAACGAAGATTTACAAGAATTACAAAATATAATTTCAAGCAATATTCCTGGATTAGAGTCAGCCCAAGATTTATTAGATCCTAAAAAGATTTTCCCTACAACATACGAATCATTGAAATCGTTTGATAATAACGGAAATAAAGGATTTATCTACAAAGGCCAAACATTTAATAACTTATTCAACGGACTAGGATCTAGTTTATACACAGCAGTTCCAGAATATATTGCTGATAGTAATCAAGCCTTGTCAAGAAGTTTACAACAAATCAAAGATGTGTTTAATGTTAACAGTCAAAGTCTAAGCCAATTAACAGAAAAATTAGAGACTACTAAAGGTCTTGACACTATTAATGCTTTAGATAAACCAGTGCCTGATTCAACTATTAATTTCTTTAAGTCACTATATGGCTCAGGTAGTGGTCCAAATGGAGAGTTTTTAGTTACAGATGTTATAGGATCTGTTGCAGGATATACACATAACACTGAAATGCCACTGCTTATAACAACAATAAGTGCGTTAAACGATTTAGGTGAATTGAGTTATTTGTCTGAGCTATACTATGCTATGAAAGCTATATGGACCAATGATCCTGACTATTACTACACCGTGCCAGGACCCATAGATCCTGAATCAGGTATGCCAACATCAATACCATATTGGAAATTTCCTCCAACAATGAGCGGACCATTAGGAGGCACAGATGGATATAGCAGTCACGACACGGCCACTGATGCGTTAATAACTGAAATTGAATCTGAATTAAGTAGAATAGGAACAGCATATCCTACACAGAAAACAACCGCAGACGCGAACATAAGTAACATGTCAAGTCAAATTAAACGTGAAAAAGAAAACTTACCTAAAGCAGGTATAGTGCCAGCTGATACACAAACTGGAGTTAAAAGTAGCGTGATGGGATTGGTAAGTAACTTACATGACTATGGAGCAGATGATAGTTTAGGTGGTACAGGGTGGATACTTGAACAATGTGCTGATTCAACGTTTTATGGCGAAGCATTAATTGCCGCCCTACGTGAAGGACGTAATATTAGACGTATGAATGATTCTGGTGTAGGTAATTCGTTAACCATTGAGAGCGATACAAGAACGTCTGACAAAGCCACTTTCCTTGAATCTGAATTTACTGTTGAAGAAGCAAAAAATAATTTGGACTTATAATGATTGAATCAATAATATGGTTTCTTGTAGTAATACAAATACAAGGATTTGTTTATACAGTTTATATTCACAGATACAAAATTCATCAACTAATTAGTGTACACCCAATTTTTGAGAATTTTTGTTTACTGTTGGTTTGGTTAACCAGTAATCAAATACACAGTGAATGGTGGGCAAAAAGAACTGTGGCCAGACATATAAAACATCATTCTTATACAGACACAGACAAAGATCCTCACAGCCCGGCATTCTTTAGTTTACTAAAAATGGTACGTTGGAATAAGGCCCACGAACCTGGCGGCTGTTATTATATCAGCGATGATGATGTTAAAAAATATGGCAGACATGTTCCTGTTGATAATTCCTGGATAACACAAAAAATAATAAAAAGACTTCCATCAACAACAGGTATGGTATTAAGCTCACTATTTTTATTATTCATGATTGATAGCTGGTTTGTAATTTTACCAATTGCGGCTGTTTGGGGTTTAGCAATAACATCTGGATTTTTAACAAGTTGGTTATCACATATAATGGGGTATCAGAACTTTAAAGAAGGTAATAATTCAAAAAACCAATGGCCTTGGGCAGTGTTACAATGGGGTGAAGAACTGCATAATAATCATCATCACAACCATACTTACAGAGTAAGAACAGCAACTTTTTCAGAAAAATGGTATGAATTTGATTTAGGGTATGCCGCTATTAAACTGTTAAGTTATGTTAAATTAGTTAAAATTCATTGACAAAGTAATAAAAAGACCATATAATAACTGAATAATACGGTTGTAAATAATGCAACGGAATAGGAGAACTATGATTATGACAATGATCAAAAAGGTACTATTAGGCAGTATTTTTATAGTAATGATGTTTGGTATAGTTGACCATGCGTCAATAGGTGCAGATGGTGTGTTAGCTGAAACACAAAGGAAGGCCGAAGAAGCACGTATAGTAGCACAACTACAACGTGAAGAACGTTGGATGAAAGAAATAGGTTGTCTAGCACGTAATGTCTACTACGAGTCACGTGGTGAAAGTAGACAAGGACAATTAGCAGTTGCTATGGTTACGTTAAACAGAGTTGAAAATGGACTATTTCCAAATTCAATCTGCGGAGTTGTTAACGAGCGTAAAATGTCCAGAGGCGAGATGGTATGTCAGTTCTCATGGCGTTGCGAAAGTCATACAAATCATAAAAAGCGTGTTCATCAAAAACATGAAAGTTATCAAGTGGCACTAGACGCTATTATGCACTATGAAGAATTAACTAAAACACTGGTTCCTGAAGATACATTATTTTTCCATGCTAAACACGTTAGACCTCACTGGCGTAAATTTAAACAAAAGTTAGCAAGAATAGATAATCATATATTTTATCAACAACGTCCTGGTGATACACGGAGATAATGGATTCATCTATTAATTTGATTTTTGATTTAATTTCTGAATCTAACTTTAGTATATCCATAAACGGAAACACTATATCACACAAGTTTACTCCATCTGATGAATTTAATAATTCAGTTGTCACTGTGGATGCAGTGTTAGATCATACTAATCAAATTGATATTCAAGTGACAAACACAACCAATGAAGTTGTTAATCTTAAAGAAATTATTGTTGATGGTATAAGATTTGGCTTGGTTACTTTTTTATGCACCACTGCCAATAATCAACCATGCACAACACAGTTAAAGTCTACAGGGTTAATTACAGTTAATTTTGAAAAGCCAGTCTGGGAATTTTGGTGCAAAAAATATAACAGTTTTAATTATAAGGATTATCCGCTTGGAACCGCTACTTAAACATTTTTTTGATAATACCTTTCCTGGCTTCAATGATACCGTAACATTAGAAGATCCAATACTACGTACTAATGTACCGTTGCTTGATATTGATTTGGGCATTGATGTTGATGCGTTATTGGCATTAGTTAAACAATGTGAAATTAGTCCTGTTATACACAAAATATATCCTTATGAACATTATCCTAGAATTCATAACTTTTACTATTCTTCATTATGGTGCGATGGAACAATGGAAGGGCTACTTACAGACATTTACAATAAAGCACCAGCACCTAATCTAGAAATACTAGAACCCAATGAATTATCACAAAAAATAAGAGACGAGTTAACAAAATATAATCTTAATATTAGAGCTTGTTTTTTATCTATATTAGATCCTGGCGGATATATTAGACCACACAGAGATATGCGTGCCATTGATCATCCTTTAAATTACTTTTGGCTTCCTTTAGAAAATGTTCCAGAATCTGAGTTAAAAGTATATCCTTATGGCACAGTTGATGTTAAACTTGGCCATCTATATTTGTTAAATCAAGAAAACTTTACCCACGCAGTTGTTAATCCAAGCAACTCTAGAAGACATGTAATTGTTGGACATTTACATGATCCTGCACCAGAACTCAAAACTATTATAGAGAATAATCTAAGAAAACAATACCAAATTAATGGTTGACCAAAAAATAAAAAAGTCATATAATATGTTGTATTATGTATATAGGACTAAAGATGACACCTTGGCAAACCATTAGTTGTCTCGAAGCAGACAACAGTAGATTAGCGAAAGAAAAAATAATACGTAACGAAGCTGAGTGTGCAAACAAAGAATTCTTTTCTGGAGTCCGTCTAGCCCTCGATCCACTAATTACATTTGGTGTTAAGAAGGTAGCAGAGCAAAAGGGTCCTAGTGGACCTGGGCTAGATTGGACCATTTTTAAACAAGCTGTAGATTGCTTTATATCTAGAGAAATTACAGGTAACGCCGCACAGTTAGTATTAGATACGCTAATGGAAACTGCTACCGCAGAACAATGGAATAGCTGGTATCGTAGAATACTAATTAAAGATCTACGTTGTGGTGTTAGTGAAAAAACTATTAATACTGTTGTTAAAAAAGACTATCCTGAATATGAAATTCCTGTGTTTACTTGTCAACTGGCACACGATTCAGCAAATCACGAAAAGAAAGTTTGTGGTAAGAAACAAATAGAAGTTAAACTGGATGGTGTCAGGGTTATTTGCATCCTACACAAGAATAAACGCTCAGAAGTGTTTAGCCGTAACGGCAAACAGTTCCATAACTTTGAACACATTGTGGACCAATTGGAAAAGGCAAAGTATATATTAGACACTGACATGGTATTGGATGGTGAGGTCATGTCAAGCTCATTCCAGGACTTAATGAAACAGGTGCATCGCAAGACCAATGTGCAGAGTGATGATGCCGTGTTCCATGTGTTTGACATGCTGACACTAGAAGATTTTCTCAAAGGTGGTGCTCCGGTGCCACAGTATGTTAGATCTAATCTAACCAAGTCCTTTATTGAAGAGAATCAAGAAAAACTGCCCAATGTGCAGTGTCTGTCTTGGGAAGATGTTGACTTAGACACTGAAGAAGGACAACAACGTTTTAAAGAAATCAACAAACAAGCAATAGATGGTGGCTATGAGGGTATTATGATCAAAGACCCTAAAGCAGGTTACGAATGTAAACGTAGTCATAGTTGGCTTAAACTTAAACCATTTATTGAAGTAACTCTAGAAGTTGTAGATGTAGAGGAAGGGACTGGCAGAAATGCTGGTAGGTTAGGTGCATTTATTTTACAAGGAGTAGACGATGGACGTAGTATTAGCGTTAATTGCGGTAGCGGCTTTAGTGACAGCGATAGGGATAGCTTTTGGAGTAATAAGGGAGAGATCGTGGGAAGACTCGTGGAAGTTCGAGCGGATGCGATCACGCAAAACCAAGACGGATCATATTCCTTACGATTTCCTAGATACCTTCGATTCAGAGGACTACAAGTAGGCGAGAAACTATGATTGAAGAATTCTTAATGGGATTGATTGCAACAGCTCGGGCCAATGAACTGCCTGTATATATGGAATATTGGTTATGGTTAGCATTTGTTATAGGTAACGTTCTAATGTTTGTTCCTAGCTTTAATTGGCCAGAACCACCAAAAGAAACTAACAAAGAATGGTATGCGAGAATGTGTAAACAAAGAGATGAACAAGTATGGTGGAGTTTATCATGAGTAGACCCCAAAATCCAAAAGGCTGGGTGCAGAGAATGAAAAAGAAATCAGCACATCACTATGCTCTGTTTAGAGATGACTTACCTTTTGGACACAAGGTTGAAGTAGACAAGACCAAATACAATCGCAAACAGAAACATAAAAACAAGGATATTGACTAATAATTCAGAATAAGGTATAATACTATTATGGATATACAAGAAGCAGTAATAATGTTACACGACATAGCTCGTAAAGTAAGCAAGGCAGATGGACAACTAGCACTAGATATTAGATTATGTGCTGACAGGTTGAACAAAAAGAAAACTTGGTTAGACGATGATGATCTTGAAGAAATCAAGAGAGCTACATAATGCTTAAAAAAATATATGAAGTAGTTTATTGGGACGAAGATGGTAAGAAAGAAATCATCAATAGTTTTGACAACTACTCTGAAGCACAGGCCTGTTATCAACGTTGTATGGAAGGCGATAAAGAAGCACAGATTAATCAAAGTTATGACATTGAAGAAGGCCTAATAGGGAGTCCAGGACATTGAAAAATATTGAATTTTGGAGTGCAGTTGCGATAGCTACAATTTGTTTTTATTTTGTATTTAAAATTTTACAGAATATACCGTCATGAGTATGCACCTAGTAGGCCCAGCATTAACCACAACCAGAACTACTAAATACAAACTTAAACTAACTAAGGCCAAACGAGCTCAGTTAGAAATGGATATGTTCCATTACAATAAAAAACGTAAACGTAATGGAGAACCTAAAGTTACGTTTGATGAATATGTAGATATACGTTGTGGTAGAGTAACAAAAAGAAAAGTACATCCTAGTGAACAAGGAACGTTAGATCCTAACTACTTGTCATTGCCGCCACATAGACAAACTACTAAACATATTCCTAGTCTAGATAACGGAATAGGTGTTGCTACTAAAAAAGAAACACAAAAATACACAGGCGAGAACCTGTTAGGCATTGGGCAATTACATAAGTCAAATGCCATTCCAGTCTTCAAGCAATCTGATGCTGAAGATTTGGCAAAAATGAGAAGAGGATAATGAAAGACTTACAACAAATATATTTTGGTTATAATAGATTACTTTTAATTAGTGGAATAACAATTATAGCCGTTCTATTAGGTACTGTTCATCAATTGCACGGTGCTTACCCAAAAGACTCAACACAGGTAATATATGACAGAGCCATATACTTTTTAAGCAAGGGTGAAAAAAAGCAAGGCTGTAAACTATTGGCCGAGGCTCTACGCACAACAGAGGGCGATGAAGAAGCATACGAGGCCATATATGAAATTGGTATAAGAACCTGTAACTGGACCATAGACCCGAATAAAACCTATGCTTCGGATCAGTAAATTTACAGTTGTTATATTAATTTTATTATTACAAGGCTGTGCAGTTGGTATAGTTAAGTTACTTGGTATAGGTGAAGCCGCCACTGCGGCCACTGCCGCATCAGGAGCAACATCAGCATTAGAAATAGCAGAAGCAGTTGATCTAGCAAAATCAGCAGGAGATGCTGTTGCTTATCAAAAAACAGGTAAAACTTTAACAGATCATTTTGTTAGTAGACTGACAGGCAAAGACTGCAGACTTGTACGTAAAATAAAAAGCGAAGGCGGCTACTGTCAAATATGGTTACCTATTATTGATACCAAAGATAAAATAAAAGTATTCCAAATTATAGAAGGCATACGTCCTGTAAATGGTAAGATGGGACCATTAACTAGACAAGCATTTTGGAACTATGAACACGGTCTTAAAGAGTGGGATCCAGATATCTATGATCAATTTCCTAAAACTGAGGAAGAGATTAAACAATATCAAGAAGAACATGGCCTAAACCCTGTTGGCTATATAGGTCCTGAAACCACCAAACTATTAATAAAACTCCGCCAAGACTTGGTAAACAATAAGTAACAGTATGAAGATAGCAATAGTTACACCTACTAGAAACTCTAAACATCTAGAACAATGCGTACATTCAGTACGTCAACAGACCTATGAAAATGTTGTACACTATCTGGTAGCAGACGGCAATGACGTTAAGATACCAAACTATATGCTTTATTACAAGCACACTAGATATATTCTGTTGGATGACAATGTAGGTGCTGACGGTTGGTACGGACATCGTGTTTATGCGGCCGCTGGATATTTGGTCAACGCTGATGTTATCTGTTATTTAGATGAAGACAATTGGTTAGAACCAAATCACTGTGAAGCTATTGTTAAAACACTAGAAGATGGCAATGAATGGTGTTATTCCTTGCGTAACATCTGTGATGAACAAGGTGAGTTCTTAATGCAGGACAATGCAGAAAGTTTAGGTAAATGGTCCTGTGCTCACAATCCAGACCTACATCACATTGACACTTCCTGTTTTGCTGTACGTCAAAATGTAGCCGCGGCTGTTGGCGGATTTTGGTATGGTCAATGGGGAGCCGACAGACAATTTTATGGTGCATTACAACAGCACTTTCCAAGATATGATTGTACTATGGAACATAGTGTAAACTATAGACTAGCAGGTAACAAAGGTTCTGTTGATACAAAAATATTTGAAATGAACCCTACATATCTTCAAGACTTAATTGCCCAAGAGAAAACGGCAAAATAACTTTTGACTATTAGTTTTATCTATAGTATAATTTATTATGGATAAAAAATATAATAAACAAGCAATTAAAGATATGCTGTATGGCACAATCAATGAGCTTACTAGCGACCGTACGTTTTATTATCGTGGCATATCAGACCATTTTAATCATATCACAGAAGACGGCAAAGAGCAGTTAATTGTGTTACTTGATCGTATTATTCCTCTAATCAAACTAGCAGAAGATGAAGAAATAGCTGAGAGAGCAAAGGATATAACCTTTGATATTCTCAAAGACGATAAAAAGTAGTCAAAATACGATAAATACGTGACTATGAGAAATTTAACTATCAGCGACAAATATATCCTACCTTGGATAACAATGATATCAGGGTTGAGTATTTCAGTGGTTGCTGTATGGTATTCAGTGGCAGGTCTTGTTGCTATTTTTGCCGCCTCGGCTACGGCTATTATTATAATGGGGATTGTTTTAGAGGTTGGTAAATTAGTTACAGCAGTGTACTTACACCGTTACTGGTACAATACAACACTCTGGCTCAAAAACTACTTAGCAGTTGCAGTAGTATTCTTAATGTTCATAACATCAATGGGTATTTTTGGTTTCTTATCTAAAGCACACATTGAACAAACAGCACTTAGTGGAGAAGCCACAGCACAGGTAGAAGCCATTGAGGAAAAACTTACACGTGGACAAGTAAAGATTGATCGTTGGCAACAAGAAATAGATCGTTTACTAAAAACAGGTAACGCATCCACAGACTCTGCACTGTTAGAACAAGACAACGAAGCACTTAAAGAACTTAGAGCAGTTATTAAAAGTGAAAAAGATGTTATTAGAGCAGAAGCAGACAAACGTATAGCAACAGCACAAGATAGACGCGATAAAGAAATTGCCGCGGCCAAACCATTATTAGAAGATTGGGGCGGTGAGGAAAAATATAACAAAGAAGTTGCCAAGGCAAAACAAACAGAGCAAAATGAATCCAGTGTTGCTCGTTCAGACCGTGATAAAAAACTAGCGGCCATTGACAAGAAACACGCAAAAGAACTTAATACGTTAAACAAACGTATTGGTGAAGCACGTAAAGGCTCCACATCAAAAGCCGCCAATGCTGACAAGCGTATCAAAGAACTTGAAAAAGAAATTGATGCAGAAACAAAAGCAATGGATTTAGTTAGAGAGGACAAGTTGGTATTTGAGAAAGAATACAGAAAACTAGAAGCAGAAGTTGGTCCTATTAAATATATTGCTGAATTTGTTTATGGTGAAACAGATAAAACTATTTTAGAAAAAGCAGTGACCTGGGTAATTATACTAATTATATTTGTATTTGATCCACTTGCTGTTGGATTGTTAATTGCTAGTCAGTACGCATTTCAACGTGCCTCTGGCAATGAACCTATAGCAACAGGTAAGGTTAAAATCATTAGAGAAACAGTAGATATTGATGATACACCACCTAAAGATATACAAGAACTTGAACGCCAAGTAACACATAAAATGGAGAAATAACATGGCAAAACCACAAGACGCATTAGATAATATATGGTCCAAGTACCGCAAAAGCCTAAATGAATTGTCAACTGCTTTAGATGAAAATGAAGCACTTAGAGCAAATCAATCAGACTTAGAAGTAGATTGGACTACACCTTCTGACATTTTAACACTTGAAGCAAGTGTGGAAGAAAAATTAGCCAAACATGGTATCGAATAGTCAAAAAACTATTGACGCAATATGGAACAAGTATAGAGTTGCTCTAAAGCGATTAGACCAGGCACTTGACTTACTTGAACCAAAAGTTGTTAATGTTGAACAACAACTTAACAACGATTTAGGCTTAGACTCAATGCCTAAGCCACCCAAACATAATGTTGTTACATCATCTTCTATTCCCGACTTTGATGAATATGCTGGGTTAACCAAAGAAGAAATTCTTTACAGAGAAAACCAAAAACGTGTCTGGAAAGCAGTTAATCCTGATGATAACTTAAAAACAATTAAGTATAAAAAACAAGTAGGATACATTGATCGTTTACCTTGGGAAGATTTAATACTACCCACGGCAGATAAACTAGATATCTCATCACGTGAAAGTGGCTTTGGTGCTAACTTTCCTAGTGATCCACAAAAAGGTGATACGTTTTTACGTGTAGACCAAATTCCACATCAATTATATAAATGGAATGAAAAGAAATGGATTCGTGTTGACAAACAACTGAATGTCAGTTACACTTATAATGAAGAGTACATTGAACATTTGATTGCGTTAATTAGTAATGGAGAGTTTAGTCCAGAACAATTAACAGAAGATGAACGCGAAGCAATAGCACAACATTTACAGAAAGGCAAATAATGGCAGACACACAGGAATGCAGTTTTTGTGGCAAACAGAAAGATCAAGTTAAAAAATTAATTGTTGGTGACGCCAGTGCTATATGCTCTGAATGTGTAGACTTTTGTCAGCAATTATTAGTTGAAGATCAAGAAACATACGAGCGTCCAGAGATTGATCTTAATCCTGTGGCCATTAAAGAATTTTTAGACAAATATATCATTGGTCAGACTGACGCTAAGATGGCTATATCAGTAGCAGTAGCAAACCACTATAAACGTATTGGTAATAAATCTACAATTGAATTAGCAAAAGCCAATGTACTATTAATTGGACCTACTGGTTGTGGTAAAACAATGATTGCTAAAACAGTAGCCAAATATTTAGATGTACCGTTTGCTATTGGCGATGCTACTAGCTTAACAGAATCAGGATATGTAGGTGATGATGTAGAAACACTAATATCAAGACTACTTAACAATGCCAAAGGTGATGTTAGACAAGCAGAACGTGGTATTATTTTTATTGACGAAATAGATAAAATTGCACGTAAGAGTGAATCAACAAGTATTACTAGAGACGTATCTGGCGAAGGCGTACAACAAGCATTACTAAAACTAGTAGAAGGCACAAAATGTCGTGTTAACTTAACAGGTAATCGTAAACATCCTAGTGGCGAAGTAGTTGAAATAGATACTTCAAACATACTGTTTGTCTGTGGTGGTGCATTTACTGGATTAGAAAAGATTGTACAAAGACGTACAGCAAACAATGCAATTGGGTTTGGTAGTAAAATATCAAAAGAATTAACAACAAAAGCATTTAAAGAAGTAAACCCAGATGATTTAAACAAATACGGACTTATACCAGAACTTATTGGACGTTTTACAAATACAGTAGCACTAGAAGAACTATCATTAGATGATCTAAAACATGTGTTAAGCGGTGTTGAAAACAATTTAATAGAACAATACAAATATTTGTTTGGTTTAGACAAGTTAACGTTAGATATAACATCAGATGCTGTAGATGCAATCGTAAAACGTACAAAGACGCTTAAAACAGGTGCTAGAGGCCTACATACTGAGTTAGAAAAGGCATTAATGCCACACATGTATAATGTCCAAAATTATAGACAACAAGGTATAAAGAGTGTTATAATAGACAGTAGTCAGGTAAATAAACCGACTATTTTAACGAAGGAGACAAATGGCAAAGTATAATCCACTACTTAAAGGTGGCGGCGGTTCAACAGTTATTTTGGGTGACCACGATAACATTGAAAAAGCTCTACGTAAGTTTAAGAAGAAGATAGCAAACACTGGTCTGATTCAAGATTTGCGTGACCGTGAGTATTATATCAAACCAACTGAAAAGCGTAAGCTCAAAAAAGCGGCCGCTAAGAAACGTTGGCAGAGACAACTCGCGTCGCAACAACTACCAAAGAAACTTTTCTAATAGTCTTGCTTCTGTGATAAATAAATTTGTAAGATGCCATAAGGGTCTTACAACTTTAGGGCATGGTGCCCAAATATAAATCTTGCTTATTATAAGGAGACAGCAAAATGACAAAATTTTCAACATCATTAGATTTATCACCTTTCTATCGCAATTCTGTAGGTATTGATCGTTTATTCGATTCCATGCTTTCACGAATTGACGCAACTACTTCAACTAACTATCCGCCGTACAACATCATCAAAAAAGATGACAATAACTACATTATTGAAGTTGCTACAGCAGGCTTTGCTGAAGGTGAAATTGACGTTCAAGTTAATGACGGTCAATTAATCATCACAGGCGAAAAAGCTGATAGTGAAGCAGAAGTTAATTATTTACATCAAGGCATTGGTACACGTAAGTTTGTACGTACATTCCAACTTGCTGAGTATGTAGAAGTTAAATCTGCTACAGTTGATCATGGTATTCTAACTGTTCAATTAGAACGAGAAGTTCCAGAACAAATGAAGCCAAAGAGTATTGCAATTACCTATAAGTCATAATATAATTATAACATACTAGGTAGTAAATAATAGAAAGGGGACTAGTATTTTAGTCCCCTACTATTTTAAAATAACGAATAAAGGATAATAATGGGCACACAAGTAGAAATTAAAGAAAAAATTAAACCTGACTTTCAGATAGCTGAACCACCTATGTATAGAGTCATTTATGTTAATGACGAAAAAACCACTGTGGAATTTGTTATTGCAACTTTAATTGAACACTTTGATTACGATACTAAAGGTGCTGAACATATTACTTTAGATATTCATAATAACGGAAGTGCTACTGTTGCTGTGTTACCTTACGAAATTGCTGAACAAAAAGGAGTTGAAGTTACTGTATCAGCAAGATCAAATGGATATCCTTTAATGGTTAAAATTGAACCTGAATCCGTTTAGGGTGATAACTAGACCATCTTGTAAAATCGTGTGCTAGTCCTCTAGGATTACTTACAAATCTAACTCCGTTAACAATTTCGTCTGTAGGATGCGGATAAGTTCCAAACATCCAAGTTGTTACTTTGCCTTTTGTATCCATTTCCAATGATTTCATTAAATGGCTATTGCCCATAAGATTAATCAATGGTGTGTCTTGAAGTGTTGTATCATGTTCAACAAATCTTATATCAGGAACGGTTGCTGACACAATAACTATTTCTTTTACTTCTTTCATGTCTTGCATTTTTTGAATAGTTTTATCTAGGTAACGTGCATCGCTAATACCATAACTCATTAAACGCATTACATCTTCATGGCGATTACAATAATCGTTTTCTTTCATCCATCGATGTTGATAATCTAAATCAAACGCAACGTTAAAATCAAAACTGTACCAGCCGTTAACAGGTACTATGGCTATACCATTTAGTATACAAACTTGGTTATGTAGAAACGTAAGGTTTTCCTGTTCATCACAAAAGTTAACCAAATCTACATAACTCCAAGGAACATCATCCATGTCCCATTTATGATCATGTGGTCCATCAGAAAAGAACACATGCTTATATTGTTTACACAAATGTTTAAGTGTGTCTTTTAAAATTTCTCTATCTGGTGAAATATTTCCGGCAACCATGCACATTAGGCTTTCTGGTTGACCTTCCCAATCTAATGGGTCTATAATATTTAGATCACTTATTAAGTCTATTGAAGTTTCCATGACTAAGTACTTATGCTAACAGGAGAAACAATGAACATTATATTTGAAAATGAGGTCACAGAGGATATAGCAAAAAAATATACGCTATTAGAACTTGACACATTCTTAAAAACTAGCACAGGCGAACGTGTTCGTAGCTTTTGTGTATTAACAAACGAAGATACAGTTTTACAAGAAATTGCTCAGATATCGCATAACAAAGATCTACATGATAACTTAATTAAAAATTATCGCTTACGTAATTGGTCATTCTGCATGGAAGCCATTAGTCACTTACAAGGTAAATGGAAAGGTGAATGTGATAGTTTTTACAGTGTATTAGGATCAAGAATCAAAGGTTATCAAGAGCAAACCGTTCCCGAAGATTGGGACTACGCTATCCCACTGCCTACATAATATACCTATACATTTTTATCTACCTATCATGTAAATATATTACATAGGTAGATAAATATGAAAACAATCTTAATAGCACTATTAGCACTATTAACAATAGGTTTTGTCCAAGCGGCCCCATTAGAACACGAATTTAAGTCACCAAGTTTCTCTGGTGATGGGTATTCAGCACACGTCCTAACGATAGAAAATCAGGAACACTCACGCAAAGAAGCAATTAAAAAAGAGAAACAAGCTAAAATAGAAAAAGCTCTACGCGAAGCACAAGACACAAACTTAAACAAATTCTTAAACAACTTAGAATCACGTATCTACGCACAGATATCACAAGACTTAGCCACTGCTATGTTTGCTGATGATGCGTCATCGCCTACATCGGGCACATTAAACTTTGAAGGTAACATTATCAATTGGGACAAGTCATCAGGTGACATACAACTGTCAGTCACTGACATTGCTGGTTCTACAACAACGTTGACTATACCATTAGGCGACTTTACATTCTAATGAAAACATTATCAACCTTATTACTAGCTCTACTGTTAACGGGCTGTGCCACTACGCAGATGCACAGTGACTATGATCCACCAGTGGCAGTAGAACAAAGCATGGTCAAAGAGTTTGATAGTTTACCAAAACCAAAATTGGGCAAGGTTGCTGTTGCTGTCTATAACTTTGTAGACAAGACGGGACAGCGTAGACCAAGTGCTAACGTGTCAAGTTTCTCAACTGCTGTTACGCAAGGTGCTGAAAGTTTTTTAATTAAAGCATTAAAAGATGTTGGTAACTGTGAATGGTTTGAAGTGGTTGAACGTGTGGGCCTAACCAGTCTCACGCAGGAAAGACAGATTATTAGACAGATGCGAGAGGCCTATGAAGGTCCACAAGCAAAGAAATTAATGCCACTTAAATTTGCTGGCATGATAATTGAGGGCGGTATCACTGGATACGATACTGCTACAAGAAGTGGTGGTTCAGGTATGCGTGTATTAGGCATTGGACCACAAACCCAATACAGTGAAGATATTATTACTGTATCATTGAGAGCAGTTAGTGTTAACACTGGGTCAGTATTGGCCGCTGTTAACGTCCAAAAAACTGTTTACTCAACAGCAGACAGTCTTGCTGTGCTAAAGTTTATCAACGATGGCACACAGGTGTTTGAATTAGAGTCTGGCGTAGCATTAAATGAGCCAGCAACATTAGCAGTCAAGGCCGCAATTGAAGCGGCAGTGGTAGAGCTAATAAAAGAAGGCGAACGCAAAGACGTTTGGGATTTCGCTGACTAATTGCCGACGGGCAAGGAAAAGAAAATGAAACTAGTAAAAATGTTAGGAGCAATTTTGCTTATGATGTCAATGAGTTTATATTCAGCGGACAACTCTATCTACATTGATCAAGTAGGTGGCAGTTCTACAATTGACATCACACAAGACGGTTCAGCAAACAAGGTGTTTGGTGTAGGCGATACCGAAGGCACTGCGGCAACATTTACTGGTGACAGTCAGACCATTGATATACGTCAAGTTGGAGGTTCTAACACCTTAGGAATTGATCTCAATACCACAGTAACATCAGGTGTTGGCATTGACTTAACTTACTATATCACAGGTTCTAACTCTGTAGCAAGTATTGACGTTAATGGTGATGGATTGGGCACTGCTTCAAACAACACTATTGATATCAGAATGACAGGTGATTACAATGACTTGTTTGCTGATATACTAGGTACAGGTAACAGTCTAACAGCAACGGCAACGGGTGGTAGTTACAACGACTTTAACTTTACCATCAATGCTGATTCAACCACGACCAATGTGGGTATCAGCGGCGGTGCTTCAAACGTAACGACACTTAATTTATCAAGTGACGGTGCTACTGTGGACATAACATCAGTGGGTGCGAGTAACACATACTCGGCAACACAGTCCGGCGTGGGCGGTATAAGTGGCATGAATTTAGATTTAACTGTAACAGGTTCATCTAACTCAGTTACTACAACACAGGCAGGCGGACAGGACAATGACGTCACACTTGGTATAACAGGTAGCGGTAACACCTGGTCAATATCACAGGATGACTAAGAAATGAAGGGGTTTCTTGCGGTACTCTTACTCATTCCCTTAATGGGTTGGGGTGCCGTAGGATCCATCACTCAGCAAGAATATCAACCTCCATCAGTTACACGAGCAGACAAAGTCCTAGAAGGAATCAAAGGCTTTGATGTGGAAATGAAGGACAATCTATTAACAGCACAAGGCACAGCAGAAATTACTTTTGTTGATAACACAGTTGTACAAATGACTGAGTCAGCAAAACTAATTATTGATGAATTTGTGTATGATCCAAACAATTCGGACGCAGGTAAACTGGCAGTGTCAGTGGCTAGAGGAACAGCTCGTTATGCGTCAGGACAGATAGCTAAAAATAATCCACAGAAAGTAAAAATTAAAACACCTAGTGCTACTGTGTCTGTGCGAGGTACTGACTTTACTGCCACAGTGGACGAGATAGGAGCCACCACAGTTATCCTATTGCCCAGCTGTCCAGAGGGCTGGCTAGACATTGAAAAAGACTGCGTGACAGGTGCCATTGAAGTTGAATCATTGGGTGGCTCAGTGTTTATGGACAAACCATTTGAAGCAACCCGTGTGCCTAACCTAGAAGCAAAGCCATCAACTCCTGTGATAGTTGATCTAACAGAGGACATGATCAGCCAGATCATTATTGTGGGGCCACCAAAAGAAATCAGAGAAGAGGAAAGTGCGGCCCAGAAGTCAAACAATCTATTAGACACTAACGCACTTGATCAAGAACAACTGGCCAACGAACTAGACGCACAGACTCCAGAGGGATTTGACTATTCTGAAAGACTGGCACGTAACTTGTTGGACAGAGACTTTCTAATAAATGTCCTAGATATATTGGAACTACAGTTAGCGGCCAATCAGGCCCGTGTGTTGTCAGGCACAGCACAGCGAGGCATACTGCCAGACTATGTTCCTGGACAGGGCGTAGAAGCATACGTTGACTCAATAAATGTAGAACTATGTATGGATACTACAGGTAGTGATATAAGCTGTGTTAAGACACCTACAACGCAAGATAGCACCATAAGACAGATACAAGGCCCAGTGGATATAACTAACAGAGTTAATAGTGAGGGAACAACTACTATTACTACGAGACAATGAGATACTTATTATTCATATTGATGTTTGTGTGTTCAACGGTATTGGCCATAACCTATAATCCATATGGATCATCTGGATTGAGTACCTCTTACAGTGGTAACTATGATGATGGATCTGTTGCTGTTAGTTTACCATGGTCAGTGAGTTTTCTTGGCACCAGTTATAGCACAGCCTATGTTGGCACCAATGGATATGTCACGTTTGGGTCTGGCAACAGCACATATTATAATTTTTCCGCATCAAATCCATCACAGCCACATATCGCAGTATATCCTGGTGACCGTAGATTATATACATTATATACTGGTGAGGTCAATGGTGGTACATCGTCTGCTTATTTTGTGATTAGGGTAGAGGGTGTTGATTATTCCAATGCCGCTATCACCCATGTCTATGAAATTCATTTTTATGCCAACCAAAGTTACTTTGATGTTATCTTTGTTGATGCTCCCTCCTCAGGAA